>OGHE01000380.1_pt1 | contig 45890 bp, 50 predicted proteins | sample 1571431 | NCBI WGS metagenome assembly OGHE01 (sample SAMEA2581966, study PRJEB24529) | metagenome | biome: Human gut stool | place: China | collected 2011 | reverse complement strand
TAAGTTTTGGGATTTGATGGATTGTTTTCATTATTGAGTCCTCAAAACACGATAGACGGAGGTCTCCGGGGGGAGGAATAGAATTTAGTTGACAGACTCAAATTACTAATCAACCCCCGGAGGAGAAACTTATGAAACTTAGCTATCAGTCGATAAAACAAATAAATAGGTTTAGTGATCATTTCATTTGGATAATTGTTGCCCCTTACGTTTTTGCAGTAACCCTTATTGTTTTGTGGGCGTTCTATGCCAAAAATAACCCGGATGCGCGAATATCGGATTTCATTATCCCTGTTTGCACAGGGATAACTTGTATTGCTACTATAGCTAATGGTTTCCTCTCCTTTGATGCCAATCGGAAACGCGTACGTATGGATCAAAGACTTCCGGCCATAGAGGCAAGCTGCACCGAGGTAAAAGAAGGGGTTTCTGGAAAGTTTCTGAACATAAGCTTTCCCAATGTTTCCGTCCCCTTCATTATGTATAAAATTCAGCTTCCTGCCGGTTGGAAGTTTTATGACCAGAGAAAAAGTTCGTTCGTCCAAAACACTCAAATTCATTTCAATCAGGGTAGTGTTCCCGCCCAAGAATTGCATTTCCATGTTCTACCCTCTCTAGAGTACCCTGATGATTATTGTGTGCAGATTAGCTTGCATACCTCTCTTAGAGAGGAACCTATTAAGGTTGAGGCCATCATCGAGTAAATAAGCACACGAAGGCGCTGGCGAAAGAATTGCTTTGAAGAGAAAGTAGGCTCCAACGCTTTGTAACAGGAATGTGGTGACAAGCAGCAACTTGAAAAATTCTTTCTTGACCTTTTCTGCACTTTCCGATTGCAACAGAAAAAAACAATAGAAAGTTTCAAATACTGAGAGCAACAAAAAACACAAAACAAAGAAGAACAAAATGTCAGGAATAATAGAGTTGACATAGGGAATGACCGTTTTTACAGGCAGTTCTAACAAACGTGACATCATTTTGTCCCTCCGTTTTCTCCAATCATTTTGGGACACAGTAGAGGGCAAGCCCTATTCAAAAACGGTGAGTTTTGCACCAGGGATAAAACGTGTTCCCTTATTAACGGAAAATCAAAATCAGAACTGTTGATTAACTTGACTCTTTCCTCTTTCGTGGGAGCACAAAGGAATATTAAGTTGCAGCCGCTGTAGAGAATAAACTCAAGATAAGCACCTATCAGGAAACAAATAGTTGAGATTATGAAAGCCTTTACAGTCGGGTAACTTTTCTTACTCATGGAGATCACAAGCACCCAAGCCGGAACAAATAGGAAAAGGCATGTTAATAAAAATGCAACTTCACATGGAGACATCACACAACCCTCTACTCATTCTTTTGTTGCCAACAGATTTGCGGAATAAGAAACAGCGCCGCTGGCCGATCCGGCCAGACCGTGTTCTGAACAAATGGGAAGAGAATTTTGCTATGCACAAATACTGAGACCAAGCAATAAACCTCGAAGTAAATGCTTGCAGCAGCATAGTTTTCAGACACGCACGCGGCGCTAAAAGGACTTTAGCTTTCCCCAAAGCCCCGAGGAAAAGGGGGCTCCGAGGATAAGAATAGAATTTAGGTTGCACACAAAAATCACTACTCAACCCTCGGAGAAAAAGAGTGACTGATAGTTTTGCTTTTCTTTCCGGACTAATAACGGGATTTTTTAGCGCCTTTAAAGGCGGATATGAGATACGCAGAAAAATGCTCATGATCTCAGCGATTGCTGAGGGTACGTGTAAAAATTGGCGGAGAACAGTACATTTATCTATATCAGCTAAAGACGAACAAGTCATTATCCTGTCATTGACAAGTATCTCAGGCAGATTTCTTTCCAATACTGGTGAATTTGCCAAACGGATAGAACTCAATAAAACTCTCACAACTCATTCCTCCCCATTGCAATTTGTTGTGGATTACCTACCCGATAGGTGGGAAATACAAAAAATGGGTCGGATAGATGTTTATATTCAAGCTGAAACCAGCATGAACTTTCGCTGTTATTTTTCTTTGCAGGAATTTCAGAACAGTTCTTTTGTTCAAGCAAAAACAGGATTCCAAGAATCAGAACAGAAAAAAGAACTGCCAATAAAAGTTTCCCTCTTGAAACATCGTCAGAATAAAGAATTAACTTAAGAGCTACCCCCGCTGAAATTCCCAGAAAGAAATAAAGCCAATCCATATCTAGCCTCCCGCCTCTAAAAACTGCCCTTCAGCCCTGCCAGTCCGATAATTAGGATCGAGAGTCCGAGCAATAACAAGAGAGGAGCTGCGCAAAAAACTGGCTCATGCTTTTGGAACAAAAACAAAGGCGCAGCGGCTATACAGGCTAAGCCGAGTATCGTTAAATAGAATGCGCTGCTGAAGTGTTCCATGGTTCTCTTGGGTTTTTAGTTAGTTATGCGGGGGAAGTTTTTTGAAAAATAATTACACGAGAGTGCTTGTTTTCTTTTTTTCTTCCCAACGCAGCAATTCTTCAAAATCCAGCACTGTTGTTCCGGCAGAGAGTTTGATCGGCTGCGGAAAACCTTCTGCTTTCTTTTGATTGGTCCATCGCCAAATGGTTCGGATGGATTTGTTCAATCTCTTAGCCGTGGTTGCAATGGAAATATAAGAAGGATTAGGCGACACAATTTCCTCCTTCCGGATGTGTTTCTTTGGTCTTAGGCAAATTTCTAAAAATGGACCAATCGATACCCGGCAACAAGTCCTCGCACTTAACCTGACCTTTGGGCTCCAGCTCAATAACAGGACACCAAGATTTGGGGACGGGCATCATACCCTTAGATGCCTTACAAATTGCTCCACGAGTTACTCCTAGATGTCGAGCTAGAGCAGCCCCAGAACCAAAAATTTGTATAGCTTTAATTAATGCATAATTCTTTTCCATACAAATCGTACCCAATAAGTTTATTAGTAGTAAACAATATTATAACTAAACTTATTGCATGAATGACAATGAACGACTAAGACAGATATGGGAACAACGCCATGAACTCTCACAGAGGGAGTTCGGGAAGCGCTTTGAAATTGGAACGGGATCTGCTGTTTCTCACTATTTAACAGGAAGGTCTCCGTTAAATCTTTCTGTCGTAATTAAGTTTGCAAAGGGACTTGGATGCACGGTGGAGGAAATTTCACCGTCTTTGGCTCTTTTGGCTAAATCTGCCGAGACACTTAGTAATAAAGTTGAAGAAATAAACTCTGTAGCATTGAAACAGAGGCTTCCTATTCTTTCAGATGATTATCTACTGGGTCATGCGACTATCCCAGAAAATCAGCTTTCAGAGAAGAATTCTATTGTTTCCTCTTTAGTTTTAACTGAAGGAGCTTTTGCGTGGATACTTCCGGATCAGTCGATGGAACCAGAATTTCTTATGGGAGATTTGCTACTGTTTGAAAGCAAAGAGACTGCTCGACCCAGTAGCTTCGTTTTAGCACAGCATAACAACCGAGTGGTTTTCCGTAAATACACTGAACAGGCATGGGAAGAAAAACTGGTTTTTAGCCTTAAGCCTCTCAATCCTGATTATCCGACCGTTTCCAATCTTACAAAAGAAATCAAAATTTTAGGAGTTCTAAAAGAGTTAAGGAGGGTCTTTGGAGTCCGTAACCCTAATAGAATGGGGGGGGGTATTTGATATTTAAGCTCTTCTTTTATTGGAAATAATAATTAATTCTTTTTCTTTGGTGCCCAGCACCTATCGCTGAATTTGTTAATTCCTCTGATAATGGTAATTTGTTGTGCAGAGGATAGCTTTTCACGAATTTCTTCACGAATTTGAAACTTTCGGTGCTTGATTTCTGCTTCCAAGCGGCAGTTCTCAGGAGTGACCTCAAGTTGATCCAGGCTTTCTACGAAAGCCAATAATTCAAACGCATTAAGTTTTTCTATTTTCTCCGCTGTGGAAGCGAATACATTTCCAGCGGCTAAGGACAGAGAGAAAAATAAGACGATTAATGTGGAACGTTTGTGCATATCAAACTGCTTTTCTTAGTTATTTGAGAACAACAGGCTAAATCAGTGAATCCAACTTAATTATACACAATAATATGAAATTTGTTTACAATAGGTAAACAAATTCGTTTAGATAAACTAAATCAAAATGATTAGACCTTACATAATTGACCCCTTGGAGAGTTCTTCAATTCATCTTGATCTCACGCTGGTCCAAAGCGGAATTCTCTCTCGATTAGTAAATTTGTATTTTCTGTTTGGCGGTCCGTTTTCGTTCGGGCAAGCCCTGTCTCAGATAAGCGTGGACGAAAACTTAAGTACAACAGAAGAACTGGAACGTGTTCTCGGATGGTACTTCAATGAGGATGGGAATGGTTTGTATCAACCTTCCGCCATGTTAAGAAATTGCGCAAAAGAGACTTTTCCCGGAAAGGAGAACCAATAATGTCCGCAGCTAAAAAGAATTCTCTTGAACAGGGAATTAGTCCAATTAGTCAAGAAGAATTCATTAGAGATTTTCTACCTCTTCCGATCCTTCACAGAGGTATTTTGTTTGTTCTGCGCACAGGTTACCTCATCAAACAGTCTCCTCTGGAAGACTTAGATGTTTTGGGTTTGTGTCCTACTCACACAGCTGAAGAAGAAGGCGCTCTTCACGTCGTGTTGAGGAGATTCTTTAACCGAGATGCTAGTTTCTGGAGGAGTGCCGCCTACGATGCGATTATCCAGGAAGAATTGGAAACCAAGGCCCACCACAAACTTTTATCAGAGCAGCGGTCGATTAAAAGTAAACGTGCGGCTGAGGCTCGTTGGAAAGAAAATGGTGCTCCAAGCAATGCTCCGAGCATAAAAAACGATGCTCCAAGCAATGCTCCAAGCATAAATAACGATGCTCCAAGCATAAATAACGATGCTACAAGCAATGCTCCGGGCATAAATAACGATGCTCCAAGCAATGCTCCGGGCATAAAAAGCGATGCCACAAGCAATGCTCCAAGCATAAATAACGATGCTCCAAGCAATGCTCCAAGCATAAAAAACGATGCTACAAGCAATGCCCCAAGCATGACTAACTATGCTCAAAAAACCTTAGATCCCTTGGGTCACAGGGTTTTTCAGGGAAAAGCAGACATAATTGAAAATCCGGGAAATGTTCAGCAGGAAGAGCCTCGCGCACGTACGCGCGCGCACCGATCGGATCGGATATCGGATATTAATTTAATTAATAAAAATATTAATAAATCGGAATCTGTATCGGAATCGGATAGACGTTTAAAAATTAAAAACCTATTCGCGCGCGAAAAATCGGTTTGGATGATCGGCGAAGTTTTAGAAGTTTTGGTCTTTTTCGGTTTGGACGAAAAGGCGCTTGCCCGCTGGAGATCCAGAAATCCGGAAAATCAAAATTTCATTTTGGAGCTGGCCGCCGGCGGTATGTCCCGCTTCGACTATGACACGATTGCTCAGGTGTTTGCACGCTGTCAGGCCGCAAAAGACAAGGAAGGCAAGCCGTTAAGCTCGGCAGTGGCCTTTGTTCTCAAGTCCCTTCAGCACGAATTGACTGCGGTTTCAAACCGCAAAAATGCAAGACAATCCGCTTCCGAATCGGCTCAGCCCAAGCGATTCCGAGACATTGACTACATGGAGGGGATCGAACGGCTCAACCCGGACGGGACATTTGTTCTCAAACGCAAGACGGAGGGACGTTGACATGATTTCCTCTCAAGTATCTGAAAAACAAGAGCTTACCCCTCGAGAGTCAATTGATGAAAGTCGGTTTGAAGCCGGGTTTTGCGAATTTCACGGATGGTTTACCGCCGGGATTAAATCTACCGATGGCACGGGGAGCCGTTGGTTTGCTGGATGTCCGAGATGTTTGGCTGAAACCAAAATCAAAAAACTGTTCGGCCAAAGCATGATCCCCAAGCGCTTTGCGGACAAGAACTTCGAAGGTTATGAAGCGATTGAAAAAGGTCAATATCAGGCTCTTAAAAGCTGCTTGGATTTCGCTCAAGAGCTAAAAACTGATTGGCTCAGCGGTAAAACTCTTCTACTGATCGGTACTCCCGGAACCGGAAAAACACATCTTGCCTGCGCCGTAGGTCATGAAGCGATCAAGTTGGGAAGGACAGTCCTTTACACAACGGTAACCCGGCTGCTAGAGGACATTAAATCATCGTGGAATGACAAAGACCGTTCCGTGAAAAACATTATTGCCCGATACGTTTCAGTTGATCTGTTGATCCTGGATGAGATCGGTGCATTTAGAGGGATTTCCGAGAGAGAAAAAGACTACCTCTTTGAAGTTATTAATACTCGGTATGAACAAATGAAGCCGATGATTGCCGTTTCAAATCTAAGGCTATCCGGTGTAGATTCCATTGAAGCCTACCTCGAAGAAAGATCTTTTGACAGGTTATGTGAACAGGCCCGTTTAGTGGTCTTTGGCTGGGAAAGTTTCCGGAGGAAATCGTTATGTTAAGACAGCTGAGAAAAACAGCCGGAAGCCCCGAATCGGGACTCCCTGCGTCAAACATCAACGCAGCTGACGGTTATGAAAACCAACTGTCAGCGACCGCCGAGATGATTAACACGAGCAGCGCCAGAGGCACGGCCGCCTTCACTTTGAAGGTAAATCCTTCTCTGTTCAGTTGTGTTAAGATCTCTACGGAGATTAGCGAAGTTTTCGAAGGCTTCATCGCTTCTTCTCCTAGTTGTGACTTCGGCTCGACTGTTACCAGCAGTTGGGCCGTTGCCGTTTTACGGAGTCAAAATGAACCTTCGTTGTATGCGTTAGAAAAAATGCCGGAACAAAACAACTGTCCCGGCATTGCTCGACGCTATCGTTTAATCAAAAGCAACAGCGCACCTGCTCCAATTACCGCAAGAGAAACAGAGCCCTCAAAGTTGACAACGAAGTCAGCTCTGACGGATAATTCCCTCAACACGATAAGGAGCAGAAATAGTCGTAGAATCTTTCGTGTCGACACGACTAATCTCCTTATTACTCAGGGATTCTTCCTGCACCTGCCAGTGCGGGTCGAATCCCGTGTTTTTCTTCCCTCAAGAAACTTAGAAGATTTCGTCTCAAAAGGGTCCTCTGCTTCTTTTTTCAGAAGCATTTCCGAAAAAACAACAAGGTCTGGGAATGATACAGATTTTGTTCTGAGAAATCCTGCCTCCAGAAAACGCAGAAACAAGACAACTTCTGCCCTTCTTTTCAAAAACGTCGAGCAGAAACCGGCCTTCAGTTATTAAAAACTCCCAACACTTTAATCCCAACAGAGGAACGAAGATGACTAATGAAAATGCAGAAAATTGCGTTTTTGATTCAAATAACAGTACACCCACTGAAAGTTTCAGCACTGAGTTGTTGGATGTTATAACGGCAGCGCTGGAAGATCCGGACAATCATTTGGATTCGATTGTTAAAGAAGGTTTAAAACGGATGGATGGGACCTCTATTACCTTTGCAATACCGGGAACCGTATCTATAACCGGATCGGATATTCTTATCAGCGTAGATCGAGAACATATCCTTCGGGAAGAGCCATACCAGGTTCATGACTGGAACCGCTGGCCTTACGTTTTACCACCTATAAAAAACGAACTGTTGCCCGGTGATCCCTTTAATTTTAAGTGGATGATTTATTTGAATGACGGAAGATGCGTCGTCGATAAATTTAAAGAAGGAAGATGGCAAAAATGGCCTTCAGACAAAATTCTTTTCTTCAAAGACTTTTCTCCCGTTCCTGCTTCAGCCAAAGCACTGCTTGATCCCGAAACGGCCCTAGGCTGGTCGTCTGTAGCCTCTTGTGAGCCGCCTGAAGGTGTGGCTTGTGAAGTTCTGCTGAAGAATCATTTAAGAGGCTATTGCTCAACGTTTAAGGAAGGTCATTGGGATTTTTTCAACGATTCTGTAGTTGCTTTTAAAGCCATTAACCTTCCGTATGCAAATTATCCGGAGAACTAAAAATGATTACTCTGACCGTAATTAACAACAAAGGTGGTGTTGGAAAATCATTCCTTTCAACACAATTTGCGTTCTATTGCGCCTTGAAACGTGGTTTACGCACCTTGTTTATCGATTTAGATCCTCAGGCGCATTCTTCAAACTGTTTGTTTGATTCAAAGCTTTTTGAGCCCGCTAATGTTTCTTCAGGTTTGCTGATGCAGCAAGGAGGATTGAGAACAACCGGAGCCGCCCGGCTTCTAGTTAGAGCAGATACAAATTTGGAAGAACTGGAGCGAAGCGGTGAAGAAGCTCATAACGGCTTTGTAGAAAATTTGCTCAACAGCTTAAACGAGATCCAAGACGATTTTGATATTTGCATTATTGATACCAATCCCTCATACGATATTCGCCAGATTGCTGCACTATTAGCTGCAACCCATTACGTTTGCCCTGTCAACCTGAAACAAGAAGCTCTCGAGGGAGTAGAAATGCTTTTAGGCAGAGCCCAAGAGGTTTCGACCATCAATGAGAAACTTCAGTTTGCAGGATTGGTATTGAACATGGTCGAAAGGAAGCCTTATCAGATTGAAAACTTTAAGCAGCTTTGGGTATTGGCAAAAGATCTGATACTGAAACAGGAAAACGGTCTAAAACCGGCATGGATTCTTAATCGAAATGAATATGCAGCGGCACAAGGACAGCATCGGCCGGTATGGGTAAGTAAAAACTCAAAACCCGGTGAGGCATGGTACGAGCTAAGGACGGTTTTTCTAAATTTAGCAGCAGCTCTTAATTTACCTGAAAACAATCCTCTTCGTGTGGTTTGGAACGAGGACGGAAGTTTAGCCGTTGTGAACAGCTCCAGGGAGGATAATTGAAATGGCTCTGAACTTGAATCGGCTAAGTAAGATCGCAAGCGGCAAAAAGTCAGTCCTGAATACTGAAGGCAAGATTTTAGACATCGAATTAGACAAAATTAAACCTGATCCTAACCAGCCAAGAAAACAATTTAATGACGCGGAACTCTCAGAGCTATCCGCCAGTATCCAAGAATATGGGCTGCTTCAGCCAATAGTTGTCCGAGCTAATTCAGATGATACGTTCACAATTATCAGCGGAGAGAGGCGTTTTCGGGCGAGCCAACTCCTTCAGGCTAAGTCAATTAAAGCGATTGTGAATACTTCTATTGCCGCTGAAAACATTAGCTATGCTCAGATGGCGGAAAATTTGAAGCGATCTTCACTAACTGTCGTTGAGGTTGCTGACTTTATTTGTGAGCGGATTTCTTTAGGAGAGAAACAGGTAGAAATTGCCGAGAAACTTGGATTAGAAAAAGCTCTGGTGTCCAAGTATTCAGCTTGGAAAGAGTTTCCGGAAGAGATTCAATCAGCCTTAGCGGAAAAGAAAATAAATAGTATCCAGACGGCTTATATTCTCTATAAAAAATGGATAGAGCATCCCTCAGAAGTAGAAAGTTTCCTGGAAGGCCGGGAGTTTATTTCAAAAGCAGAGGCGAACAACTTCAATCCTCAAAGTTGTTCCGGAACAACTTTTTCGACTGAATCTGAAGACGCCGCCGATATTTTGCCTCAAGAGCAAAACGAAAAAATAGAAGGTGAACAAATCGAGTTTTCAGATAAGGAGACAGTTGCTGAAGAATCTCAAGCAGAAGCCGACGAGTTTTTCCCAGGGGCAAAGATTGATGAATCTTGCTACCAGCCTCTGGAAGATCAAAATGAGATAGACAACGAGCAAGAAGAGAATGCAGAGGAAGCATTTAAAGAAAGCCCTAGTGAGGACTCTTTTGATGATGTTGAACCATCCGTAGAAAGTTTCCCGGATGAAGAAACAAAAGAGCAGCTCTATAAAAAACCGATAATTTTTTGTCTTGTTGACGGAAGGGAATGTGAGCTTCTCTATAAGCGGAAAGCTTCGGACGGGATTGTCTGTGTAAAGTTTGAAGACGGATCAGAGCAAGAAGTAATTGCAGAGACAGTACAACTTAATCGTATTTGTGAATCTTAACCCTCCATAGTTAATAGAGAGACCCTTCCTTGGTAACGTCGGTGGGGAGGAAGTCAAGAAGGAAAAGCCCCGCTAGTGCAGGGCTAACCTTTGCCGACCTAGAAGACACTAAAACCGGTCGGAGTTCGTCTGGGACTATTCTAAGGTTTTTTAAAGCGGTTGGAACTGGAATAATTGACTACATAATTTTGAAATAGTATGATTATTTCAAAAATTTCCCTCTTTTTACTTTATCATGGATAAAACAACTAAAACAGAAAACCGCGGGGGCGCTCGTGAAGGTGCCGGCCGCAAAGGTCTTGGTAATACAAAACGTGTTTCCATTTGCCTTACAGATGAACTGGTTCCTGTTTTCAAGCAGTTAGGCGGCGCAAAATGGCTTCGCTGTGAGCTGGAACGCGTCGCAGAACCCGCACGCACGCTTGATACAGATCAAATTCTGGTTCCGGCCATGAATCCGACGCACTTGAGTATTCCTGTCTACGAATGCGGCGTTCAGGCCGGCTTCCCTTCCCCGGCAGAAAGCTATGTAGACAAGTCACTGGATCTGAATGAATACCTAGTCTCCAATCCTGCCTCGACATTCTTTGTCTACGTAACAGGCGACTCAATGGACTTGGCCGGTATGGACGAAGGCGACCTCTTGGTCGTCGACCGCTCGCCGGAACCCAAGAACGGAGACATCGTCATCATGAGCATTAACAATGAATTCACTGTTAAACGTTATGTGAAAGACGATAAGGGACTGCGTCTGCTTCCGGAAAGCTCAAACCCCATCTACAAACCCATTCTTCCCAAAGACTACGACGAGTGGCGCTTTATCGGTGTTGTGAAGTACACGATTAAAAGTAACTAAAATGCAGGTGTTCGCGCTGGTGGACGGAAACTCCTTCTTCGCTTCCTGCGAAAAAGTTTTTCGTCCGGACTTAACCGACCGTCCCGTAATTGTGCTCAGTAATAATGACGGATGTGTCGTTGCTCGATCGAAGGAAGCCAAACAGCTCGGCATCAAAATGTGCCAGCCCTACTTCGAGATCGATGAGTTCTGCCTTCGGGAAAACGTCGCCGTTTTCTCGAGCAACTACGAACTCTATGCCAATTTGTCCGGACGCATGATGTCAACCATCGCCTCCCAAGTTGACTGCATCGATCCTTACAGCATTGATGAGTGCTTCGCCAACATGAGCGGCTACGAAGGTCTGGGTACTGACCTAACCCAGTTGGGTTTTCGGATTAAAGACAAAGTATTTAAGGATGTAGGAATTCCAACGTGCGTCGGCATCGCACCGACAAAAACCTTAGCCAAATACTGCAACCATTTGGCCAAATGCTACGCCGGACTTAAAGGTGTGTGCAATTGGCTCGACTTAACACCTCAAAGACAGGCAAAAGCGCTTGCTTGCGAGCCAGTTTCTGAAATTTGGGGCGTCGGCAGACGCTATACCGAGCATCTCGGCAAGATGGGAATCCGTACCGCTCTGGATTTAGCCCGTGCAGATGCGGAAGCCATCCGTGATCGGTTCGGTATTACGCTTTCCATGACGGTTCGAGAACTTCAGGGAACCTCCTGTATCCCGCTTGAGCTTGTGAAACCAAAAAGACAGCAAATCATGAGAAGCCGCAGCTTCAGTCATTTAGTCTGCGACAAAGACGACTTGCTGGGCGCCATCACGTTCCATGCTCAGGAATGCGGAAGAACCTTGCGTCGCGAAGGTACGGTAGCGCACACCGTCGGTATTGTTTTGAACACGAATCCTTTCCGTCTGCAAGACGTCCAGCAGCACGCCTATCCGTGCGTTGGTCTTCCTTATCCTATTTCGGATACCAATACGATTATTCATTACGCCCGACGGTTACTTAATCAGACCTATCGCAAAGGGTGCTTGTACAAACGTGCCGGGGTATATGTTGGCGAAGTTATTTCAAAAGACGCCGTCACGAAGGATCTTTTTGAAGAACTGGAGACCGAACGGCAGCAAGTTGTCTGTGAACTGATGGATTCAATCAACACGCGCTTTGGTAAAAATACGCTCTGCTTTGCAGCTTCTAAATTAGGCAAAGACGCTTGGGAAATGTCCCGTGCGCGTTTGAGCCCGGGATATACAACCTGCTGGAAAGATTTGCCACGCGTCGGGCCGCTCATAGAAGAAACGGTTCCGTTCTGATTCACTACTTCCATCTTGTTTGCCTCAGAAAATTTCCGAGGAATTTTTTAAATTTCGGCTGACTCTCCTTGGCGCCCTACATAGGCATTCAAAGCAAAGTTTTTTCGTGTCTTAGGTATCTAACATTGGACTTTTTGAAGAAAATGATTGCAGCCGATACCACAATATCATCCGTGAAAAAGAATCCGGCCCTCGCTTATCTGGCAAGACTCGGATCGTCCCGCTCAGTTATCACGATTTCAAACTGTTTAAAGCACATTGCTAACTTTTTAGGGGCTAAAGACATAGAGACTGCCGATTGGTCAAAATTGAAGCGTATTCATTGGACCGAGATCCAAAAACAACTGGCTGCTCGGGGGTGTTGCGGATCGACTCAAAATCTTTATTTGACGGCGTTCAAAACCGTTGCAAAGGAGGCGTGGACATTGGATCAGCTGCCTCAGTCTTCTTATTTGAAAATCCAAGCAATAAAAGGCGTTAAATATGAACGTCTGCCCAAAGGCCGAAGCCTGACAGTCAAAGAAGCCGCAGGGCTCCTTAAGGCTTGCGACGACGGCACAAACCAAGGAAAACGGGATATGGCTCTATTTGCTTTAATGCTTGGCTGCGGCCTGAGAAGGGCAGAATGCGTCCGGTTGGAAATGAAAAATTGGGACTGCATTAGCAGATCCTTTTGCTTTATCGGTAAAGGAAACAAAGAACGACGTGTTTTTCTGCCGCAGAAATTGAACCAAATAATCGACGAGTGGCTAATGGCTCGAGGCTTAGAAGAGGGAGTCTTTTTTCCTCGGATTTGTTCTGGAGCCGATAACAGTAAATTCATTTTTAGAGAAATGCAGCCGTCGTCAATCTATAGAATTTTGCAGAAAAGAGCTGAACTTGCAGCCATCGGCACGGTTAAGCCTCATGATTTACGCAGAACATTTGCAACTCGAATGTTGGAGCAGGGTTGTGACCTGTTTATTTTACAAAGAGCGATGGGTCATACGTCGGTAGCTACTACAGCCCGCTATGATTTTCGTTCGGAAAGCAGCCGGGAAAAAGTTTGCAAGAATCTGAAAGTTTTCGGCTGAAGCCTATCGTTCCGGTTTTTGTGAACCTTTTTTCAGCCGTTTACGCATGGCTTGCATCCGCTTGATTTGCTGTTGTTTAGCCTCGTTAAGCTGACGCAATGTTTTCTGCTCAGCGCTTTCAACGAGTTCGAGCTTTGAGTAATAATTCTGCATTTTTCTACCGAGGTGCTGCTCCTCGGCATAGGGAGAATCAAGAAGTTTCTTCGAAGCTTGTTCAGCTAAATAAGCTACAGTCTTTCGCGTTTTTTTTGTTTTTTGAATGGACGGGGAATCCGGTATTACTTTTCCATCCCTAAAAGCAGAATGAACCTTTTCAACCTGAGCTTGCTGCCGTTTTAAAAGTTCACGTTTTTTAGCGATTGCATAGACTCGAGCTCGGTCCTGTTCAGACATTCGGCGATTATTTAAAACATGGTGTTCTGCTTGAGAAATTCCCTGCTGCGTTTGTCCTCTTGACCACCTCCGGGTTGCATTGGCCTCGATGCCGCACTTGAGGAGACAAGCGGCAAAATGCTCACGCATTGCCGACAGCTCATCGTTTGCCAGATGAATTCTTTTGCCCTCTCGATTTTTTGTCCTAAGAAGGATGTGACAGTGGGGCTGAGTCGTTTTTCTATCATTCCCGGGTAAATGGAAAGCCAGCAGATAATCGTATCCGTCAAGCATATCCTTGGCCCATTGGCTGCAAGCTGCTTTGAATTTATCTTCGTCTGTTCCTGCGGGCATAGAAAGTATGACTCTTCTTGCGTGGCCTCTTTTGGACGTTCCTTCGCCCATTTCTGAAAGCAGCTTCCATTCATAGAGGACTTTTCGATATTCGACTTTACCCTGCAAACTGTTTCCGCTCTGATCGATCAGCTCAATATCTCCGTTTCGCGCTATGTAATCGGCTGCTTTGATTGTGTGAAGATAGCTTTTTATGTTTGCCTGTCCGAACCGAAACATAACCTCGGCGCGCTTATCGACAACACCTTCGGCTTTAACTTTTGAGCTGAGAGCAGAAAATCTGAAGGCCGCAGTGTTTGAAACGTTCTCATATCCTTTGAAAATGCGTGCTTTTCGGGCACGCATCGGATCGGGAAAAAGATCGTCAAGAAACGGGTTCTTATTGGAGGCCATTATTGATTGCCTTTGCCTTATTGATTTCCTGCAAAATGAATTTTTGCTGGCTCTCAATAAAGGAACCCAAAGTGCTTTTGCCGGACTCAACGTCCCTAAGTTTTCTTTCAAAGACAGCAGTAAGGATCGGGTTGCGGACGAGTTCCGGCACGAGCTTCAGCAATTCAATCCCGTCAGAAGATGCGCAGATTTTTTTGCCTTTCGTCTCCAAATAACCTTTTCTTTTCAGTTCGCTGATAATCGCTGCTCTGGTTGCCGGTGTGCCGATCCCGTCACCTTCCTTCAGATATTTTTTATATTCCGGGTTGTCCACTACGGTATGAATTTTCTCCATAGCCGCAATCAGCGTGCCTTCGGTGAAATACGCGGGCGGCTTGGTAAGTTCGTTTTTCGTTTCAGTCTTTAGGACTTTTAAAATATCGCCGCTTTTTACTGAAGGAAGAATCTGGTCGGACTCGGTTTTATCGGAATCCGGGTCGGTTTGGTGTTCGTAAACAATCTTCCAACCGAGTGAGGTGACCGTCTTTCCTTTGCCGACAAACAGCTCGCTTCCTAGATCTAAGTCAATTGAACATGAATTAAATTGATGAACCGAGAAAAATTGAGCCAAATATCGGCGTCCGATCAGTTCATAAATCTTTTTTTCCTTATCGTTTAAAGCTGCCCAATCAACCGGCAGCTGCGTCGGGATGATTCCGTGGTGCGCAGTGATCTTCTTATCGTTCCAAGTTTGAGACTTAATGGTCGGATCGGCTTTTAAGACCAACTCCCTGAGCTTGGGGCAAGTTTTCGCAATGGCTGCAAGGACTTTGGGCGCATCGGTAAACTGTGATTCCGGGAGGTATTGACAATCGCTTCTGGGATAGCTTGCGGCTTTATGTATTTCATACAGACTTTGACAGGTATCCAGTGTTTCCTGAGCAGAAAAACCGTATTTGTTACTTGCCTCAAGCTGAATGTCCGCCAGCGAAAATACCCGGGGCTGTGCCAGCCTTTTCGGCACGGTTTCCGTCTTTCTAACTGTAGCTGTTTTCGTCGGTTTAAGCTTGTCTGACAAACTTTTAGCGACCGCCGGATTCACCAGACGGCCTTCAGAGTCCAAACCTTCCTGTCGGTCGGACGGTTTCCAGAGCGCTGTAAAACTGCCGCGCCCTGTGGAAACTTCAGCTTTTAAAACAAAATAAGGGACAGCTTTAAAGTTTTTGATCGTTCTGTCTCTTTCGGCAACTAAGGCAAGTGTGGGGGTTTGAACGCGCCCCACGGCAATGAGTTTTCTTTCCTTAGCTCCGTGAGTAAGCGTTAAAGCCCGGGTCAGATTCATTCCCAGCAGCCAATCGGCTCTGGATCGGCCGAGCGCTGCAAGCTTCATTCCCTGAAATTGGCTATTCGGCTTAAGAGATTTCAAGCCTTTTTTAATGGACGCCGGATCTTGTGCGGAAACCCAGAAACGGCTGACGGGTTTTCGGCACTTGTAAAACTCTAAAATCTCGTCAACAAGGAGCTGTCCCTCCCTGTCCGGGTCTCCGCAATTAACAATGCTGTCGGCTTGGCTCAGAAGTAATTTTATGGTTCTGAGTTGTGCCTTAACGCCTTTGTCCGGTTTTACGTTGAGTTTCCAAACTGAAGGGAAAATCGGCAAATCCTGCATACGCCAAATTTTTCCGCCTTTCTTGGTGACTGGAACGTCATCAGGCGTGTAAGCATCGGGGCCCGCCTGTTCCAACAGGTGGCCGAAGCACCAAGTGACGGTATTGCCGCCTTTGCATTCGTTAAAACCGGCTCCCTTTTTTACAATTCCCAACTCTGCACAAATGGCCTTGGCAACAGAGGGTTTTTCCGCAATCCACAATTGCATAGCGACTACCTTTCAATATCAATGGTTCTGATTTTTTGTGATGGTTTTTGAAATTGGTACGGATTGGATAACGGCTGCGTCAGATAATTCAGCATCGAACTCTGAATATATTTCTGTTGATAATTGGGTAAATCCTTGTAAGTTTGTAGAGCTGCTGTCTGAAAGGCGGCCTTAGCTTCTTTGTTGTCCGGACTTTTATCTTTCTTTACCGGAGGCTCTGCCGTCAGTCCTAAAGATTTATCAATGCCGAATAAATAATCCTTTATTTTTTCTGCGTCTGCGCACGCCCGGAATAATTCTTTAGGGTCTTTTTTAAGAACATCGATCCAGTTGTTGACGTATGCAGCGCTGTTCTGGGCCTTGTGTTTGATGCCTAAACCGCCGCACACCATCATTGAAGATATTTCAGCCCTAAGTTCTTCTCTTGCATAATCCGGAGTACCGAACTTATTCAGTATCGGTCTGTTCAGACGTGAACTGTGGCCTGTCCAATGACCGAGTTCATGCAGCGCCGTTGCATAAAAACCTTCAGCATCTTTGAATTGAGTTCTCAGAGGAAGAACGATTTTGTCCAAGGCCGGAACATAGTAGGACTGATTTTGTTTGATTTCTTCGATCTTGGCGCCCGACTTGTCAAGAATACGTTCGGCAGCTTCCAACGGAGTCCATTCGTGTACCGGTGTCTCAAATTTCTTGAGATTCAGATTTTCACATTGCTCGGAATTAAAAACGACAAACGGACAGGGAATGAGGCGTTCTACCGTTTTATCCTCATCTTTTTCGTCCTTTTCCACTAAGTGCTTCCAGAAGATGCACTTGGTGCCGTGTTCTCCCTTTTTTACTTTCCCGCCGAGCTCCTGTACCTGACGAAACGTGAGCCACCGATTGTCTCCGTACCCTTGGCTTATTCTGACAGTCATCAGCAGCAGCGCATTGGTACCCCGGTAGGGAGCATCGGTAACGGCACTGACAGGCACGACATTGGCTGCGTTATCCCAGTCTTGCTGCCACGGTGCCGTTCCTTTTTTCATCTCTTCAATGAAGTAATCAGCGACGGATCGAACGTATGCATTGTATTTTTCGTTCATAGCCGCTCCCCGTTATTGGAAAAGCTCGGTCGTGTGAAACAATCCAGTGCGAAATCTTCAAAGAGTTTGTCCTTGTCCTCTTCGCGCAAAGAAGTTTCTTCACAAGCGCCGTAGTCCTCGGCTTCCTTTTTACTCATGGAAAAATTTTTGGCGGCTTTGTCTTCGCAAAATTTTCTGATGAGAATATTTACGGTGAGTTTTATGGTTTCTCGGTTGGTTGTTTTCATGGTGGTTCCTCGGAACCGTCCGCTTTAACGGACGGTCTTATATTCAGAGCTCTTTAGCGTTCAGCTTCCGGTTCTTTTGCTTTGGGACGACAATAATCAATCGTCAGACCGGGTTGATTCAAAGAAACAGCAAGTCCTTTTGCAGTCAAAACGTTCTCCTGCATCTGTTTCCCGTTCTTGCCGGTAAATTCACGAGTTGAGACATCCCCACGAACTTCGAGCATCATTCCTTCTTTGATGCCCGCTGCCATTCTTTTTGCCGAGCTTTCTTTGCCGTAGTAACGGACACTGAAAAACTCCGTCCCGTCTTTGTCCTGTTGAAAGGAGCCGTCTTTTTGCTTCACGAAATGAGGCTTATAGGCTTTAAACTCCAAGACGGAAGTTTCTTTACCGGCATTGGGGCCGGATTTGGGAACGATTTGCGAAACCGTTGGTTCTTTGAAAACAACGACGGTATTACTGAAGGCTTTGTATTCAGTCATTTTTTCTCCTTTAAGAGTTGCTACCCGCTTTTGTTAGGAAATTTTTCTTCGCGAAGCAAGCGGATTCTTCGCGACTTTCCGATAAGCGTTTCTAATTTTTTGTACGTGTCTGAAGTATTCTTTTTGTTTGTCTCCTTCGTTCTTGGACGTCGGAATCTCTTTGCCGGTGGCCTCGTCTTTTTGTTCCGCCTCGATAGATTCCTGCGCAGTCGTTTCAGGAATCTTTTGTTCCTTCAGGTGCAGCTTGATTTGTGAAATCAAAGAGGCTGCAAAGTCCGCACAGCGTTTTTCGTCCCAGTCGGCAGTGACATCTGCTGTGATGTTGGCAGTAATGTCCGTAACGTTTTGCGCCGCCGCAGAAGTCTCTTCCGGCTCCGTGTCCTGCTCGGTTATTTCACTTAAATGCGTTTCTTCTATGTCCGCGTGTATGGCAATGGATTGAACCTTGTTTTCCGAATCGGAATCATCGGAAAATTCTTCAAGAGAAGCCAAAAGTGCGGAATCGGATTCTTCCGAGCTTTCGGAGGTTTCGTCTTCAGTGCTGCTTTCCGAGGTTGGGCTGACGTCTGCTTCTTCTTCCGTTAAGTCGGACAAAATCTGCCGGGCGTTTTCGGTGCCGGGTGCTGCGGCACTATTCATTTGACGCAGAACGTCGGTCTGAGCCGATGCAGAAGCCGCGCTGATCCCATCAAGAGCATCAAAATTGGAAATCGATTTTTTGACAATCTCGTTGGAGATCAGATTTTCAATGTAGCAATTAACCTGATCTTCGGACCACTGGTTGTCAGGTACCGATTTCATATCGTCCGGCAGTTCGGTATTACCGGTGACAATACGGCTTGCTGCATTCGTTTCATTTAAGTCTGATGCTGAGGCGGTTTTTATCCGCTGCTCCATTTGTGCAACGAAAAGTTCAACGTCCTGCTGCGGAATCTCTGGAACCGCCCAATTCGCTCTTTGCCTAAAAGCGGGGTCGAGGTAATACTTAATCTTCTGACAGAAAATGGGCTTGGTATTTTCGAGCGTTACTATTTCATTGTCTTTGCCGAGCTCCCGGATTTCCTGCGGAAGCATCAGGGCACGCTTCTGATCGGATTCACTGGTGGAGTTGCCGCCCTTACTGTGGGACTTGGACTTCGATTTAACGGTCTCATATCCCAGCATTTCAGAGTATTCATTGGCATCCGATTGAGTGGCCGGGCTCGGGGCGTACATAATCATCAAAGCGTGGTTCGACAGAAGCGTTACGGCACCGGCTTTGCCGTAAACATCCTCAAGCTGCGACTTGTTTTGAATGATGGTCAAGAGTCTCATGTTGTAACCGGCCATATAAGAAACGGCCTGTTTAATCATGTTCACCGTGCCGATGGACGTCATCTCGTCTAAAAGAACAAGGCATTGGTACTTGAGCGTTTTGTCCTGAGACGGCAGCTTCCGGGTATTCAGGTTTAAGAGCTGATCAAAGAAGAGGTTGATGAGCACCCGGGCGTCTTTTAGTTTTGTCGGCTCGATCTTGAAATAAATGCTCATCCTTTTGCGCCGGACTTCTCTTAAATCGAAGTCCGAAGCGCTCGTTGCCAAATCTACTTTCGGATTCTGGAACGATAAAAGCGCTGTATTGAACGTGGCGATAATACCGGCAAGCGTATTGTCCGAGTTGCTCAAGACTCGGTTGAGCGCATCAACGCAGTTGTTTGAGTAGGGGTGCCCGGCATCCTGAGCTTCTTTTAATTTTCCGAGGAGGTGTTCTTTAACTGGCTTTCCTTTGCCCGAAGCCTGTCTGAGAATTTCTCCCAATGTGTGGGGCAGTCCCGGTGTTTCAAGAACGAAAAGAGTTACGCCGCGAAAGAAGTCTTTGGCATTTTCACTCCAAAACTTGTCGTTGTTGTTTTCGCCCGAATAAAGCGCCTGACCGATGGCATCAATGTCGCCGAGCCGTTCGGCAGGGCTGCTGCTGATGTAATCCAGCGGGTTGTAGCGATGGGTTTTTTCGTCATCCGCATAAGGCGAAAACAAATAGACTTCCTGTCCGCACGCTTTTCTGAAACCTGACGTGATATCAAAGTTTTCACCTTTAATATCGAGAACGACCAGAGAATCGGAATAGTTGAGGCAATTAGGAACAACAATACCGACGCCCTTACCGCTTCGGGTAGGCGCAGCCAGCAGAACAAACTGGTATCCGGCATAGGTCAGATAGTTGTTTTTGTACTTTCCGACCAGAATGGTTTTATCAAGACCGCCCGGAGGATCAATCAGGCCGGATTGTCTAACTTCGCCAAGATTGGCAAATCTTGCCGCCCCGTGCAGAGCACGTTTGTCTCGATTAATCAAGATTGCAATGCCGACACCGACCAGCGCAATCCACGGCAGAAAAAGGCACCCGTGAACGGCAAGGCGCACCGCTTTGTCGGGAGCGTGGCGGTACATCATAAAGTATTGGATGATCGTCCACGGACGGCACGCTTCAAGCGGAAGATTAAAGATCCGCATGAATACGAAGCTGCTGACAAAAAGAATCACGAGTACGCACAGCAGGACGGCAAAAACTGCAAAGAGGACTTTCAGAAGCGTCTTAGAGGTTTTCATTCTTTTTCTCCTCAGTATGAGGGTTGAAGAAAAGCTCAGTGATATGACGTCCGAAAGTTCTGTTTCGATGTACGTGAACAATCACGTCGATAACCTGATGCAAAAGCTGCTGAATGACTGGATAAGGAAGCTCGCGTCCCGTTGAGGACTGAAGAACTTTAAGCGCTAAATAGTCAAACACCTGTCCGCAGCTTCCGGCATGGCAGCTGGTAATAGAGCCGGAATGCCCGGAGAGGCACACATTCAGAAAGTCGAAAGTCTCTCCCCCACGCAGCTCGGCAAGCAGAATGCGGTCGGGCTTCATTCTGAGACACGAACGCATTAGGCTTGCAGCGGTAACCGTTGATTTATCCGTAGCTTCCGAAGGGTAGAAGAGGTTGACTTGGTTTTCGTGCTTTGGGAGCCCGTAAAGAAGTTCCGGCACGTCTTCAATCGTAATGATTCTCTGATCCGTCGGAATATGCTGCATCAGAGCTTTCATAAACGTGGTTTTGCCGGAACCGGTTTCTCCGGCAATAACTATTGTTTTGCCGGTTTCCACGCAGCGCTTTAAAAATTCCGCCCGGAGAAGGTTAAGAGTGTCCGGTGCTTTATCGGTGTCAAAGGTTCCTTTGTAAAGGGCAGATAATTCCTCATTTATCGGGTCAAGAGAGTCTTTGGGGCGGATGTGAGAGAAATATCCGTTCTGAATGTAAGAATCCAGTCCGATAACGTCCTTAGAGATTTTTCTGACGGTAAGGCTGACGGTGCCGTTCTTGCACGCTGGAGGCATCACGAACTGGGCTCGTTCGCCGTCCGGTAATTCCACGGAGAGCACCGGATGAGCAGAGTCGAGGGTTTTGTTTTCTCCTCCGTAAACAGCGCAGACGTTTCCGAGCTTGGCAAGATAATCGTAGGTGAAATTTATGTCTTCATAACGCCTCCACCCGGAAGCCTCTTCCACCCAGACGAAGCCGGGACGATTTACGGCAATTTCCGTTATATCGCCGCGGTCAAGGTACTTTTGCAATCCTTTTTGAAGCTGGACGCGTACCGTCAGGTCTTTTTCAACGGGAGAACTCATACGGAACCTCCGCATGAGAATTGAATTTCCGCCAATAACAATGAATTGGGATCAATCCTTTTGTTTAAAGGAAAGAGAAAAGCGGAATAAAAGGAAGAAGTTAAAAGGCATTCTCCCGCCAAAGCCGTGATTGACATATTTTTCTGCGAGTGGAACAAGAGGTTTGGCGGGACACTTGCAGACTCACTTTCTATTGTAGCAAAACAGCACTAAATTAAGTGGCTACGGGGAAAACGGCGGCTTAAAATAGCTGGCGGGCGTCTGTTGGTCGGTTGACCGGTTTGACAACGTGCTGAGCTTTCAGCTCTAGCAACCACTTGGGCCGGGTGTTCCCGGACGGACGCCTCAGTCTTATTTATTCTTTCTTGTTTTTCTTGGCTTTTGATTTTTTTAATTTTATAGATGCCGTAAACGGTGAAGCAGCAAACCATAACGAAAAGGTAAATTCCTAAATTTGAAATCACGGCATCATACAGAGCCGCTTCAAACGAACCGTCTGGCTCGGTAGCCAAAGCATTCCCGCAAACAGCCGGAAGCACAAAAAAGTAAGGTATTTAGACAAGCTTAAAAAATTAATCATAGATAACTCCTTGAAATTAAAAAGTTCTTTATTCCTCGGTGGAACAAGTGCCGATTTGCTATCTTTCGGCACCCTTATCTTTAGGTTTCGGTACATCGGGCAGCGGTTTTCCGCTTTTTTCTAGTTCTGAAAATTTTTTATATAGACGCACAACTTCTTCGGAAGCATCTTCTATCGAAGGGTACTTGGTAGACAATGCCTCTACATGAAGTTTTAAAATCTTCTTTCCTTGTTCACTTAATTGAAAAGGAAGGGAGTTTTGAACAATCTGCCTCCTTGTTGCTTCAAATATCGCCACAACATTCGGAGATAATTTTTGGTAGGCAGCTTGGTTTGAAATAATCTTTTCCAAACTTTGTAAATTAGTGGTTAGTCCTTGAGAATTAAGCCAAAAATCATCAGCTGCAATTTCAAAATTTAAAAATAAGAGCTGTCTATTTCTTGTAGAAAGAGGAAACTTGTTTTTCTCCAAAACCTCTTTAAAGTTATTCGCAAATTTTCGAAATAGAAAGTGGTTGACGTAAAGTTGTCTTACGCTGCTTTGATATACTCCGTCCAATCCGAATTCTTCTAACGAGACATTATCAAAATATTTTTTTCCATCGGCCCTTATGTACCCAGAAAGAAGCCTATATAAGGGGATAGACTTAATATTTTCGTTTACAATAGAACTGTAGCGTTCGTTGGTTGGTTGACCGGTTTTTTGCAAAGTGCCTTTAGAGGCCACCTCTTGGGCCGGGGGTTCCCAGACGAACGCTTTTTCATATCTCTGGATGCTTATTCCGTCTATGGAATGGACCATTTTTCGTTCGTGATCTCGTTCTACATAATCACGGACTGTCAGTTCAACTCTAAATAAATCACCTTCAATTATTGCAGGAACCGCGAAAATGTGAATTGCTTGCACTTTCTCGTTTTCATGCAAGAGATCACAGTGAGACTCAATGTGGAGGGAGGAGGAAGCAATCTCTTTTGCATTTTTAAAAATTGCTTTAACAATTGGGGAGTTGAGGTCCTTCCTAAACACGGTTTTTTTTGCGTCACTCCGTGACGCTTGCAGAAGAAAGCCAGTGTCTTGGTTTATTACACCATTTTTTAAATTAGAACTCAGCCTGTCTATTACATCTTTTTTGCTTTCGATGTCACTATCAGGGTTGATGAAGAGAACCTTTACCGTTTCAGTACGGCTTATCCTTTGCGGTCCAAAAAACCAAGGTTTTTCATTTTTATCAAATTCTGAAGGCATTGATACGTTTTTTAAATGGTAACGGGTTATTTTCTGAAGATCATCCTTAAGAAAGGACACGGACTCTTTAAACCAGAAGCTTGGGAGTTTTTTTATTTTCCAAATTTTTCATCTCTCTGCCTCTTTCTCCTTTGCGGTTGTCTTCGGCACTTCCGGTAGCGGCTTCCCGGCTTGTTCCAGTTCAGTAAACCGTCTGTAGAGCCCCTTGATTTCAGCTTCAGCGTCCGAAAGCTTGGAATACTTAGACGACAAAGCCTGAACGTGCTTGGCAAGAATCTCTCGGCCCTTCGGACTTAATTCATGCTCCTGCGGCATCTTCGAGATTTCTTTGACGTTCGCTTTGGCTATCGTCGCGAGATCAAGCGCTGAGAGCTTGCTGGTATCTCTGACGGCGTGCTCGACTAGCCAGACATTGACTGTAGATTTAACGTCGTTAAACCATCGGACGACAGCCGGAGCTCGGGACTGAGCTTTTGCCGCTTCTTCGACAAGATATCCGCAGACTTCTTCCCGGTAATCAAAGGAACTGCGGGAGATTCTGCTTTCCTGAAGACGGTTCTCAACGGTCTTCATCAAAGGATCTTCAGCTTTTAATCCGGTTTCATAGAGGTTGACAGCCGTGTCAATCAGTTTCCGGGTCTTAGCTCTTAAGTCGGAGTCGGCAGCCATATGAACGCCGACCTCATGCAGCATAACCGCGCAAGCGGTCTCCGGTTTGAGGTTGTCGGCAATGAGAAATGTCCGGTGATTTACCTTATCGTGGAATCCGAGAATCCGTGTCGGATCTTGCGGAAGCGCAATAGTCGAGAATCCCTGCTTTTTCTCCTGCTCAATCGAAGCAACGGTAAGTGCTTCGTATTCGGTTTGTGCCAGATAAAAGCGGTTGTTGTTGACGAGATTAACGAGACCTTCTTTCCCGAATGCTTTAATTAAGGCCTCTCGGATCTCGGCCTTGGGCGTCTTCGGACTTTCCTGATTGGCCTTGGAGAAGAGAGCAACGCCCTTATCCGTTTCTTTGGTTTTAATGACCTTGAAAATTCTCTTGAATCCGTTCGTTACTTTCTCAACGTCTTTTCCGTCTAAGTAAGGATAAAAACCTTCTTTGCCGAGAGTTTTTTCAGTGTAGGCACCGTTTGTAAGGAAGTCGTTTGTTATGCCGATTTCCTTGCAGCGCAGCTCGACAAAACCCTCAAAGCTGCGGGCGGCTTCCTCAGCTTTGGAATGCCAATAGTCGCTCTTGCGCGTCATACGTTTGTGCATATTGCTGTCTCGGATGGCATTGATGGTTTCGGCCCATGCATCATGAAGCGGGTAGCGGATAACATTGTTTTGGCCGACTTCTTTAACGTTAATGTCTTTTCGGGTGAACTCAAACATCATCTTTTTGTTGGCTGAGTTCGAGCGCTCCTGATAATTCACTTCAATGCTGAAGGAATCGGTATCACCTTGAGCGCATTTAATCGCGGCGTCAAAGTTTTTTGAATCGTTTTTTATTAAATACTCCACTTGAGCCGGAATCCATTTTGCAGAACGGTATACCGATTCGGCACGCTTGAAGATTTCTCTTTTTGCGTCTTCCGTAAGCTGAACGGTGATCGAAGAGTCTACCTGTTGACTCAAGTAGCGCCTTTCCGGGTCTTGAATCTCCTTGTAATTTGTTCTCATCAGGTAGTGATCAAGGGCATGGAACCACTCGTGCGCTAGGCTTGAGTAGCCCTTTGTTTTGGTGAGATTGATAACGCGGTTCGCCACTTCATAATGCGCCGAAGCTGCTCCGTGACCGCGAGAGCCGAAGGCAAGCCCTAAACCACCGTCCAAAGCAACGGCCTTCGGAGGAATGTCCAATATCTTTGAGAGATCCATGAGGGAATCGTAGGCATTGTTAAGCATCCATTGCCGCTCGCGCCCGTTTTTGCCTTGTTTGACCCAGTTCCCGAACTCAACGCCTCGGAATCCGAATGTCTCTTGGAACATTTCCGGCGTTGCGTCTTTACCTTGACGGTAATCCGGGCCCGCTCGATCTCTGATCGGGTTTCCGCTTCTCCAATCCTTTTCGCTTCTGGAAAATTCTTCTCTGAAAGCCCGGTATTTTCCTTCCAGCTCCGCTCTGTGTTCGTTAACATATTTCCAGAAGGCGTCATCGGATTCAAAAGAAATCTTGTCGGTAAGCTGGAACTCAATCGAACCGGATTTTCCGTACACCTCGTAAGTATGAGTCTTGCGCATACCGCGTCCGTAGAGCTTTACGGGTAATTCAGGTTTGGGCTTGGATTCCAGAGTTTTTTCGGCTTGGCCCGGTGCTTTAAGCAGTTTTCCGAAAGTTGCATTAAGCTGCTTTTCAATATTTGCCTCAAATTCTTTCTCAGTGTGACCGATCGCTACTGCATAGTAGGGGAAAAGCCTCCCCTCAGAGTCTTTTAGACATAAGTGTTCGTTGTCGGATCTTCCCGGCAAAGTGCATTGGAACCGGTAAGAATTGATGTCGGAGTCGTCAGACAGTTTATAGGCATTCCACATACAAATGCCCTTTGCGTTTCCGACGCTGTTTGCACTGATAAAAGGCCAATACTTCGGAGAAATGTGGGAGAAGATTTCATATTTATCCCGTGCTTCATAAAAACGATCAAACGCAGCGATTTCTGCTTCCGGGGCAAGCTCTCCGGTTACAACCTGACGATGCAGGGCAATAGCGGTCGAAGCAATGTACTTGTAACGCCCGTATTTGCTTGAGCTTTTCGGAGGTCGCCGTCCGTTCAATGAAGCTCTGACAATCCAAAGACAAGCCGCTGCTTTCGGATTTTGCTTATGCAGATCGAAAACGGCCTCTTTAGGCCAGACTCTATCCAGCGACTCTGTAGCCAGCCGTTCTTCAATCTCATCCTGAGATGCAGTGAGAAATTGGTAAGGGTCGCCTTTTTTGTGAACCGATCTTCCTTTTCTCGTGTTGTTGAGGTCTTCTCCGAAGTCTTCCAGTTTTCGGCTGCCGTCTTTGTTAAATTGAAATTTCAAAATATCTGCATCCTTAAATGCAGCTGATGCAGCTATTTTCTCCGGTTTCTTAACTTGTTCGGTGGGAGGCGCGAAAAAATCAAATTCAAGCTGTTCGGGCAATAATCGGGCCATGCTATCTCTCCATTTCTTTCCGGTCGGGTTTACTGAGGTTTGAATCAATGGCGCGTTCCTCGGGCTTTAAAACAATTCCCCGGCGTTCTGCGTCCACAAAAACATCGGCGAGTTTTGCCCTGAAGATTTCTTTCATGCGCGGATGCTCTTTAAATTCAGGACGCGATACATGAGATTCATAAACTTGTTTAAAGGTTTCGGCATTTTCCGAGGAAAGTTCCGATAGCTTCTCATCGGTTTCTCTTCGCTGCTCTTCCTCCCGGACGGCCTCTTTATTGTCCAAACTGATTGCCATCTTCTCCTCCTGTTCTTATTGTTTTTCCCGGTCGCGGGCGGGCTGCTTGACCTGAATGATCGTTTGATTTCTGCTCGGGGCGTCCATTGAATATTCATTAAGGCCGACGGTAATACCTTTTTTCTGGGCCGCTACAAAGACACTGAGAAGTTGTTTTTCCAGCGCCTTTTGCAATCTAGGGTGCTTTTGAAGTTCTTCGGTCGCAACATAAGCTTCAAACAGGACGTCGAATACCTTTCTGTTTTCCGGTGTTAAAACTGCTTTGGACTGGTTGCGCTCGGTCTCAATGGCCTTCCATCGCTCTTCGGCTTTTTCCCGGATGTCCCGCTCCAAAACATCTGCCATGCTGAGATCCTTCTCTTTTACCTGAAGTTTGATTTCTTTTTTCGGTTCTTCAAGCAGCCGCAGCGTTTGTTCTATCGGAGCAGTCACGCTTTCTCTCCAGAAAAGTTCATCCTCTTTAGCGCCTTGAAAAACTTTCTCCTGAGATAATTTCTCTGGAAGTTCTTCCAGAGCATCTTTAATGTCCTCCTTGTCGTCCACGTTTAATTGAGAAAGATCGAATACGCCGCTCCATGTTTTTGTTTGTTCGTTCCAGTTTCCGAATGATTTCACTGAATCTCCGGCTTCGTGGAGGTGAAACCTCAAGGAGCCGTAATAACACACCTCATTCCTGCGAAACTCCGGAGCACAGTAATATTTATCGTCTTCAATTTCTCCGTTTTTCCTATTGAGAAAGGCCCCGAACTTTGTTATCAGAGCCGAGTCCAGCAGATCAATTCTGCCCGAGTCTTCTTTCGGATCAAGCACAAAGGACGTCGGCGTTATCTGAGTCAAATAATCCATTTCCTCTTCATCAAGCGGGTTGGTCCATGGAATGTTGTCGTACTCGATATCAACGCCGAAAAGGGGTTTGACTTCCTTCCCGGACTTGCAGTCTTGTAGATACTCGGTACGCCATTGGCTCTGTCTGGCTTCGTCCAAATCGTGCTCAAGCGCATCAATCTTTTTGATCGTTTCCTTCTTTACCGCCAGTACCGTGACGCATTCGGTTTCTTTCTCTCCGCCGAAAGGTTTGCAAATTTGAGTTTCCAGCGGATTCTCAAATCTCAGCACCTCATACTCGGCGAGAAACTTTTCGGCTGCCTTAGCGTCCAGCGGACGGACGTCCGTGCCGGGGTCGATCAGCTGCTGCATGAGTCGCTTTTCAATAACGACCGGTACGGCATATTCGATTTTTTCTTCGTAGTTCATTTTGTTTAACCTTTAACGTTCGAGATCTTGGGATTTCTTCTCAGGCTCTTCCTTGTGCCGCAGATCGAGTCGGATACCTGCTTTTTCTGCTGCTTTGAATTTTTCTTCCAGCCTGTTTTTCAGAGCTTCCGACAGTTACGGATCCTCCTGAAATTCCCGGCTTTTTTTTGAAAAACTGCCGACAATCTTTTCAATGCTTTCTGCTGTTTCCAGTTCTTGCACTCGGTAATAGACCTCTTCGGCAAGCACTATCTCTCTCGGCTTAACCATCACTCCAATGCATTCAGCATTTTTACCGGTGACGGCACGTTTCGCGAATAAACGCTCTGAAGGATTAACGCCGATAAAGCTGTTTTGACGGATAAACTGATATGGCAGTTTTTCACCGTCTCTCAGAAGAAGCTCCGCTTCAGCAAGTTGAGCGACAATCCGTCTGTCAACCATGACCGTTTCCGCCCCGAGCGCTTTTAAGTTAAAGTCCATGAGACACCTCCGGGCAGAAGATGTTGAGGCTTGAGGCGGTTTTTACGGCAGAAAAGAGAAGTTTTTTAGAAAAGGGAAATGACAGGATGACCTGCGGGTCTTCCCGACAGGCATGAGGCCCGGCTGCATTAAAGAAGTTCATAACGCTTTAATCAAAAAATCTTGGCGGGACTTCTTGTGCAGACGTTTACGAACTGATCGTTAAACTTGATTTTGTTAATTATTTCACGTTTTTAGCGGACTTGTTGGAAGAATCGGTTTGCTGCTTAATCTCTGAAACGCACAAGGCCGACCCTTACGGAAATTGACGGGTGTCAAACGTATGGATAAAATACATACAAAGAAGTAAGTCTGCAACGAGTGTGCAGATTTGGTTATGAGGTGCTTGAGGGTGCTAAGAAGCCTTGAAGCACGGAGCCTTCGGGAAGGGTTCGGTGACGTTACCTCAACTTAGCTAGGCTGAAAGCCGAAATAAAACACCATCAAGGCCCGCACTGTGCGGGTCTTATTTTTAGCGCGATTATGGACCTGCTTTGTCAAATTGCAAATAGTTTTCTGCACCTGACTCGTTTTTCTTACAGATTTGTATTAGGAAAGAAGGGGCGCAAAGTGGACATAGATCTTCGCTTCGACCGTGGACATTTTCACCATCTTGCCGGATTCCAGTACCTTCGGGATATTGACTTCATCAGAACAGCAGAAAGAGAGGCTGTGTTTCTTGCAGTTCTGGAAGAAAGAATAACAATGGCTTTGTTGGAAAAGAGTCCGAATTTTCAAAAGATCTCGCCTCGACTGACCGTTCTTAATAATTTGGAAAATTACTTGGATAGTGATCAATTGATATTTCGCTACCTTGAAGAAAAAAGCTTTTCAAAAATCAAAGCCGACTATCTTCTGGAGAATCATCTTAACGACTCCGTGTCTTACCTCTTTATTGCAAAAAACAATAATTGCTTTGTGGGGATCTCTCTGTTTGAGAAAGGTGCTCAGAATTATTCAAAAGGAATGCCCAAGTACACAATCCTTGAAAAAGAGAAAATCGAGCTGAAATATAACGAGGATTAACGCCGCCTCATCTATACATATTGAGAAAACGGCCCACGGATTGCCGTCCGGAGCCGTCTTAGAAGTTGGGATCATGTTTTGATTTACTGTTTACGCCGAATAAAAATTTTTTCGTGCGAAAAATAAACATAATCAAAGTCGAGGAACTTTCCAACGTGCAATTTATTCATAATGAAAAAAACCACTGCGATTGCTAAGCAAACCTCTACCAAGCAGAGTAACCAAAAGTTTGGAATAAAAAGAGGCGGAACTTCAATATCAATTAACGAAACTATCCAAGCCACTAGTTTTAAAATCAACGAAATCGACCAAACTGCGGTAATTGCAATACAACAGGATAAAAACCACTTTTTAGTAATTTGATCTTTAGAAATCTTTTGAATATTTTCCATAATGCGCGAAACTGAGTTGGTTACCTCCCTTTCATTCAAGCTGCTTGGTTTTTTGCTCGGTTTTCCTATAAGTGCAATTTTTGCAACATAAGAGCCGCCGAAGAGATTCTCATCAAAATGCGTCTCCAAAGCGGCATTAGCTCCAACCTCATCTCTAAGGAAGTGAGCTAACCTGAGCTTTGCTTCGGCAGGATCATTCGTTTGGGACCTGACGATGATGTCGTATGGAAATATCTCTAAGACAATAAAACCATCGGTAACGTCGTTCTCAAAAATAAATACTTTTTTGGGGATTGTGTAGTTGGTGTCTGTCATTTTGATTTTGTGATAAAGACCCGAGTGCGTTAGTCCCCGGGCCTGTGTTTGAGTTTTTATCGGCTTATGGGCTTCAGCTGATAAACCTTGGAGAAGTCCACGTCTCTTGCTACAAAGATGCCGACTCGTTCGCCCTGATTCTTTGTGAGCGTCGGAGGAATGTTGCCTGACTGACGCATAGCTTCCTGAATGATTTGATTCATTCCGTCTTCACTGTTCTGGTAGTAATTTACGCCGCCGTTGTTTTCCGTTTGTTTGGTCATCGCGAAGTCAAAACCGTCTTGAATCAGAGTAAAGAGCAGTGCGTTTCCGAAGCGAGCCCACCAATGGAAGTCAATTTCTCCGGCCATGCCCGAACCTCCAAGAGCATCGGTTGCCGGACTGTCGATATTGACACGCACGCCTTTAGGCGTCTGAATTTGCGTCCATAGAACGAAAATTCGGTTCAATCCGTTTTCAACGGCACCTTTGTATTCTCCGATAGCTTTTGAACCGCGCTCAATCAGGAGCACCCGACCGTTTGCGCTGTAAACGTCACGGGGGATGACGCACGAAGTCATGCCGGGAACCGTCGTATCAAGCTTGGTTTCCAAAACACAGTCTATGAACGTACCTTTAGGAAGAAGCAGATTTCTGTCCGGCATCATGACGGCACTGGTCGGAGGAGTTGAAACGCTTGAGAGCAGTCCGCCTAATTTTCCGCCGGAAGATCGCCCGGAACCGGAGTCGTAGCCCTCTTCACGGAGAGTGGCTGCAAATCCCTTTCCCTCATTTTCCTCCGCTCCCTGTAGAGCTCCTCCCTCGGCCATCATGGGAGCCATGTTTCTCTTTTCTGCGAGCGTCGGTTCCGGTTTTTCTTTGGTGCTGCTGACCATCGGACCGTTTCCCGTTTGCTTCATTTGTATCGCCGGAGGCTGCTGAATAAGCTCGGAGTCTTTTTCAGGCTTCGGCTCAACTGGTTCTTTGACCACCACCTGAGTCGGCTGCGGCTCAGGCGGCTGAATTTGCGAGAGGGGAGGAAGCGTGAGCGTGCGCCCGGAAAACATCGGGGTCGCTTGCTCCTGCGGCTTCGGAGGAGTATTTCTTGCTGAATGCTTCTGATAGAAACCGAAGGCAATGCAGACAAGCATAAGAACGACTAGTGCTGCCATCAAAGCCAAATTTCTGTTTTTGACTGGTGATGTCTTTTTACCCGCAACGCTCGGTATTCCGATTTCAGCCGGATTGGGTTGAGAACCGGCAATCTGCGGTGTTGTGTTTTCATTCATTTAGTTCACCTCTTTGACGAGTTCTCGTTTCAGTCCGGGCACCGACACACCCGAGTCGTTCGGAGCTCCGCCGCCGCTGTAGGTTTCGTTATAAATGCCGACGACAGCTTGTCCGGCTCGAAGTCTCAGTTCTCTGTAAACGCCGTGAACAACGAGCCAGTCGCCTTTGATGTGAGAGTTAAGCAGTGTTTCCTCTTCGTTCTCAGAGACCCTGTATACAGCCGGAAAGTCGGTGTGCCGGTCAAACTTCAGGTACGTGAACCTTCCGTTGTCAAACACTTCCAGAGGAGCGATTTCTTTTGAAAGAGGAGAGGAGCCGAAATTTTCGCTGTAAAACTTATTAACTTCGGATCGGTTCTCGGAATCGGTCTTATCGGAGATCTCTTTATCCGATTGATTAAGCAGCGAGTCAACGGTCTTCTTGTTCGCATTTTCCTGAGCTTTGACTGCTTCTTCCAGCGGATACCGGAAGGTCAGGCTGTAGGTTGCCTTGGCTCTGGAACCGGGATGCACATCAAAGAGATACGTATGTTTATCCGTCACAATCACAAGATTGGTCGCTCCGTCGAAATCTTTAGGTTTAAGAAAGAAATTATTGCCTCGGGCTTGAAACTCCCAAGCGGTTGAATACCCGGAACCGAAATCGCGAATCTTTTCTCCGGGAGAAAATGTGATGGTTGTAATCAGCCCGTTTGCGGCCCGGATCGGATACACCTGACCGGGTTTGTAGTCTGTGTACATCACTCGTGCGTCATATTGACTTGCTGTCGGACGCTCAAGGGCATTAACTGAAAGTCCGCAGCCGAGGAAAGATGCAGCCAGCAAGAGACAGCAAAGACTTTTTCTCATGGCGCGGCTCCCTCAATGATCGGGTCAACTCGGTAGCTTGTGACCGTGAAACCAAATGGGTTTACAAGCCTCTGTGCCTCTTCCATCGAATAATTCGGGTTGTATTCATATCCGATGGTTGCACGCCAAGAGTTTCTTGCTTCTTCATTGTTGCTGTACGTATCAACAAGGCGTTTGGTAAATCGGACGGTTGCGATCCCGTTTCCGTTGGGAACGACGGACTCAACATTGCAGATGATCTTCTTTTTGTCTTTAAGAAGGTTCTGAAGGGATTTCTTATTGTCCAGCCCGTACTGGTGGTCATAGGGATTGAATACTTCAGGAACGCTCATCAGGCGGACTCGCGCATGGTCGTTTTCCAGCGTGCGGTAGTCGTAGCTTTCGTGGCTCTGCGTGTACAGGTTGAGCCAATACTTATCCATCATCTCATCAACGGGGATGTTTTGCGGATCTCGGATGTCGATCACCCGGGTCGTCCCGTTGCTTTTATCCAGCTCGACAATAAAAGGATAGGCTTCCTTTTTCACCGCGATCACAATGCAGATAATGCTCACCAGCACTAATAGGCACCCCATGATCTTGGCGGCTGTCCAACCGGCTTTGGCCTGTTTTTCCTTCAGCGCCATACGCTCAACAGTCCAATCCAGAGCTTCGTGATAGGGATAAGCCGGTTTGTTCACGGTTTCTTTGGCTGCTGAAGGAGCGGCTTCTGCTTGGGGCGTTGGTTTCTTTTTCTTGAAAAACATATTGTTTCCTATCTGTATAATATTCGTTATCTAAAAATTATCTTTTAGGAGAAAGATATGGCTTCTTTGACATTACGAAGAGTCGGGGGATCGGTAGTAGCCACATTTCCCAAGGCTTTACTTGAACTTTTGAACGCAACAGAAGGCGACACCGTTGAATATACGTTTGACGACGGCAAGCTGATTATTGAGTCCAAACAAAAGAAACGCAGAAAACTTCCGAAATATGATCTCAGCCAACTCCTCGAGGAGCACAAACAGATCATGCCCTTGCTGGAAGAAGAGTATGAAATTTGGGGAAAAGATAAACGTAAGGGCACCGAATTATTATGAAAAAGGTACTTCAACAAGGTGACATCATACGTATTGCTTTCGATCCCTCGCTGGGACAGGAACAGCAAGGCGTTCGTCCAGCGCTTATAGTCAGCGTTCAGCCAGTGAACGCTCTTTCTAACCGCGTTATTGTTGCGGCTATCAGTAACGGTGCGGGTTTTAATCGAAAGTACGGTCTCGTCGTTCCTCTCATTGGAACGGGACTGCAAACGACCGGTGTCATTATTTGTGATCAGCTTCGCACGATGGACGTCCGAGCAAGGGAAGCGACTCTCATTGAGACCGCTCCTCAGTATGTTGTTGATGAAGTTTTGGGCAAGCTTGCAGCCATTCTCGGAATAGAGGAGTAAGGTTTTCATTGCTCCGTCTCCTCATATCCGAAACTGAAATTCCGTGTAACTCGGTCTTTTCCAAAGTTGAGTTTCGCTTCTTCTTTTTTCTGCATTGCTTCCTTTTGTCTTTGCTGTGCAAATTCCGTTACCGGGACGCGAATGCCGGAAGGTGTCGGAGGTTTTGTGGCGCCGCAGCCGGTTAAAAAAATCGGGACAAGGCAAGCCAAGCAGAGCAATTTGAAATTGAATCTAGTCTGTTTTCTCATTTGGATATTCCTAACATAGCAACTTTGCTATAATTCACCTTACAGGCAACAGGGACATTTGGATTTTGACTATGGCTAAAGACCCATCCATTAAGGGTGAGATCAAAAGATTTTCGATAGAGTTTTATTCGGAAAAGGTTCTTGCAGAGCTCCTTGAGTTTCCCGTCTCCATTCGAGCCAGATGTTTCCTGCTTCTTGATCGGATGAAAGAAGACGGACCAAACTTGGGCTTTCCGTACACTCGCAAGATTGTCGGAACCGAGGCCATTTTTGAAGTTAGAGGAAAAGCAAAAGAAGGAATCGGCAGAGTACTTTATTGCACGGTTATCGGCAGCAAAATCATCGTCCTTCATGCCTTTGTCAAGAAAACCCAAAAGACACCGAAAAAAGATATTGATCTTGCGGTTTCCAGATTTAAGGAGTTGAAAAATGAGAACCTTAGTTAAGTTTGATGACGTGTTACAAGAACAATTAAAAAATCCCGAATTCAAAAAATGCTTTGATGAGGCCGGTGCCGAATATGCAACGTTTAAAAATGCTATGGAGGCTCGCAAAGAAGCTGGCTTAACACAAGAAGACATTGCAGAAAGGATGGGTACTACCCAATCTTCTGTTGCTCGTTTGGAGATGAAGCTGAGTAAAGGCATCCTTCCTTCCCATGCTTCATTAGTGAAATACGCAAGTGCGCTTGGCAAACGCGTTGTGATTACCTTTGTTTGATTCTGAATTAACACGTTGTTATCCCTCTGATTTTCTGTTTTTTAAGATTTCATCGGCGATCCGTTCGTTTTGTCGGCTTTGAGCCTCGTTCACTTGTTCCGAAGACCCTGAACTCTGAGACGACTGACGAATGTTTTGGTCAGGGGTCGGAGTATTGAATTGAGCTCTTGGGTCAAACTGCGAATGATCCGTTGAGAAATCAAACGCCGGATCTGCTGCGCCGGAATTGCCGGACGCTGCTGAAGTGGACGCACCTGAAGCCGCTCCAAAAGAACCGGTGCTTTGCGGGGCCGCACCTTGAGCGGGCACAGAACCGACTGCTGCCGTCGTTCCTGAAGGAGATATCGACGGTGCAACGGAAGACGGTTGTGCTCCGTATGCAGCACCGAGCGCCGCAGCATTGGCTGCCGCCACCTTTTCCTGCTGTGGCGTCTGGTTCATGTTTGGCGGGCCGGTAAATGCAGGGGCAGGAGCGCTTGAAGAACCGGATTGCGAGCCCGAGCTGTTTCCTCCTGACGGACCGGAAGAACCGTCGGAACCAGCGTTTGTCGGAGTTCTTAATTTGTCCGGGTCGGTGAAGAACTGTCTGACTGCGCCTGCCGCGTAACCGGCAGTCGCTGCTGCAAATGAACCGGGATTGGTAAGGCCGCCGCTGCCAAGGAGGTGCTGGGCTTGAGACTTCAGAGCATCCCGGTTTTCTTTAGCGTAATCGGTATCTTGAGCATTGGCGCGTCCGTACATACCGCCCGCGTACCCCAGCATGGCGCCGCCCGTGACGGCTGCCATTGTCCTTCCGAAACTTTGCAGCATACCTGCCACCGAGGCAGCCTGAAGCGCAACACCTCCGGTAAGACCGGCGGCAAAAGAGGGAATGGATTTCACAACGGTCGCTATGGCGAGAACGACAACGGCAAAAACGCCAAGGTTTACAAGCAAGACACCGTAATCTTTTCCACCCTCAGCTGCCGAGGCAAAATCTGAAACTTGTTGAACACGTTCTAGAAATATTCCGTTAATTAACATGAGGGTTCCAGCCACCGCAACCAGCGTAAATGCCCAGCAAACCACGGCCCTGAGCCATCCGTCGAACCACGTCCGAGTCACAGTGAACATCAATGTGCAAATAAACAGCGGCCCGAAGGCTAATCCCATCACTAGAAAAATTTCGTAGAGCAGCAGGTAGCCGACGGCAAGGAACATGAAGTAGATGCAGACAGCCAGCATGAGAACCATCAATAAAATAATGAAGAGGCTTGTGGCTATGCTTTCACCGATAGACCAAAAGCTCCAAGAGCTGTTCGACCAAATGTTGTAAATAGCCTGAAACCCGCTCATAAAAGTTTCCCACGTTTGATCTGCGGCACCCCATGCATTACTGATGCCACCTCCGGTCGTGGCGTGGGATATTGCATTCAAAAGCAGATTTTCGATGCCATAGACCGCCGGGATAACATAAGTTACGAAATTTGCGGCGTTCAGTCCGAAAAAAGCGACCAATACAATCTTTACGCATTGTGTGATCAAGTCGGGTATCGCGCCTTCCGCCCGGCCTGTCGTGATCTGATAGGCCCGGGCAAAAAAGTAAATCATGATGCCGGTGTAAATAATCGGACTGATGCTCGAGATGATCTCGCCTGAAACGGAACTGGCAAAACCAGCCATCGTGCTTCTGACCTCATTGCCGAACGCTTCAAAAGTACCCGCCATAGGATTCTCCTTTTAGTTCTTCGGCGGACGAATGGCCCGTTGAATATCCGCTTGCGTCATTCTTGGAAACATCTTTTGATGCGCTTCTCTTTCAGCTTGTTGACGTACCAGCTCGTTTTGCTTATCCATCTGAGCCTGTTGGAACTGTGCAGCCAATTGAGACGATTGCAGCGCAACCTGTTCAGCCTGAATGCGGGCGGAAAGATCGGCAATGGATTTGGCATCCGTTGCAGTGTTGATTCGACTCATCAGTGATTCAATGTTTTGAAGGCGCTGATTGGCAGTATTGGCTGCTTCTTCCAAAACTGCCTGTTGCTCCGCTTCAAATTCGCGAGCCTTCAAACAGTTTTGCTTGACTTCCCCGTCAAGATTGCTGCACGCGTCTCCGAGCTTTAGCCGGTTAAAAATATCCCGGCCCAAACTGCTGAGTGACGAGGTGCCGTTCATAATTCCGTTCAACCGACTGCGGGCGGAGGTCGGTATCAGACTTCTCAGGTTCAGGTTGTAATCCACCAGTCCCAATCCGCGAGTTCCGGTGAAGTTTTGCAGCGTGTTGACCGCTGTGTTGTACTGCTGAACCATGTTCGAGTACATCTGCTGCATCTGCGTGAGCTGCTGCACCATCTGGGCAATCGCAGCCGCATCCACGGTAGGAATGCCGGATGCTAAAGCGGAAGTACCGAAATACATACCGGCGGACAGAGCGATTGCTAAAACGATTTTTTTATATTTCATAATCATCTACCATTGGATTTTTGAAATTGAAGAAGGAGAACCCATGTACTCCGTGAGAGCTGGTAACGGCCGCATTTATCCTCTGGAAAGGGAAACGATTGTTGATCTTTTGACGAACACCCTTAAAAAAGACTGTTACGTTAAAAAAGAGAATCGAACGGTATACAGATTGTGGTGCCCTAGCTGTGGGTTGCCAGTCAGAATCAGCAATGTTTTCTCGGATAATCGACCATATGCAAGTCATTGGAATGACGGTTCTGAAGAAAGCAAGGATTTTGACTATCGGTTCAAGAAGTGCCCATTGGCAAAACCGACTAAATTTGATATTCGCGCTAGAGTTTCCGGCCAAACCCCGGAAATCAAAGAAATCTATGAGATTATTTATCGTTATTTCGACCGAATGATGGCCGCCCTTTCGAGAACAGCCGGAATATATATAAGCATTCCTTTTGCTCAACAACTTTTGGAAGATGCTTTGAAGAACAAGCAGCTTTACTATTTTTACCAAACAAAAGAAACATTGCCTTGGACTTTTGCCCTTGGTACGACCCGATACTATTTGGCTGGCAGAAGAGTTAGAACAGATGATGCAGGGAAAAAGTTTTTTGAAAAAATCAAAAAAATTTTTCCTGAAGCACAAATTAATACTGCCGAGAGAAGAAAACTTGAATTGGGACGTCGGGATATCCAATTCTGTTTTAACGCTCACTGGACTCAGAAAGTTGCGAATGGCATTGAGGAATATATTGGAATGGATATTTTCGATTCTCAAAACCATTCTCTCGGAGTCATTCCAATTTTGGTAGATCGAGCATTGTTTTCTAACTACCTGCATAAAGCTGACTGGATCGATAATGTTTCCCTGAAAAAAATTGCTGAAACTCATCTTTCTCCTCCCTCTGGGAAAGAAGCTCCCGACTGATAAAGAGCACCCAATAGGTCTTCGACCGTAAACCAGAATTTTTCGGCAGGGTGTTCTTCGGGATTAATTTGATTGGCAAAATAAAATCCCATCGGAATATCCGAGTCCGAGATAGGGATGATGTCGCTGATGCTTAGATCATCGGTTACGACTACAGACATCTTCGTTGGAAATAATTTGTTTAATTCCAAATACAACTTCTCGTCGTCTGAAATGAATCCGGCGACCACTGCTCTTTCCAAGATGATCAACACTTGTTTTGCAGCGGCATCAAGCTCTGCCTTTGAAAGATTCCTTAATCTGCTGGAAATGTGGGAGCCTATGCTTTTTTTCATGCCTCCTCCTTTTCGCTAGTCGGAAGAGGTTTGTCCCCGAAAAAATAAGGAATCCAAACTTCAGGGGCGTCCCCCACGAGAGAAAACAGTTTTTCTCCGAACTGGGTAGTTCCGGCAGTCCCGGAAAAAATCTTCAGAGCGCGTTTGAAATTTCCGAGATCAAGCCGAATCATCACGGACACAGGCCCCTGCTTAATCAGCATCAGACGGCTTTGTGTATCGAGGCCCTTGATGATCGAAAACTCGTCCTTTGTACACTTGAACCCTTCCGTGTAATCCTTTTCATTCGCATAGGGATTGGGCAGATAGATTTTTGTAGCGGTGTTGTCCACAAAAGCAGAACCTCTTTCACTTTTCAGAACATCCTCGGGTGACTGAGAGGCAAACACAAAAATACCGTTCTGCTTACGAATCGTCTTGAGCTTGTCGAACGCAAACTGAGCCGTAGCCGAGTCGGAGAGATACTTCCAGAACTCATCCATCACAATGATGGTTCGGCGCTTGTCCTTCATTACCTGAGTTTCAATCAGATAAAGGAGAATTTCCGTAATCGGGCCGCGGACATCCTCATTTTCCAAAAAGTCCGTACCGTCAATTCCGAAGTTGGGAAATTCATTGAGATCGAGCGTGTTGATTTCATTGTCAAAGGCCCATGCGAGAGGCCCCGTCTCAATCCACTTGGACAGCCGCATCGTAAGCGAGTTCTGCGCGTCTTCCACTCGGTCTCCGGTCTGAAGACTTTGCGGCAGCACTGCGAGTCTTCGGTACTTGGCGGGCATGGACATGACCGTCTCAACTGCTGTTGCGATCCGCTGCTCATCCAACGGAGTGATCTGAAGTCCGTCGCGTCCAATCAGCCGCTTTGTCCATCCGATCAAAAACTGGATGTTTTCTGCTGTAGGTTCCAACTGGAAGGGATTGATGCCTGACGGTTTTCCGTTTTCAATTGCTAAATATCCGCCGCCCATCGCTTTAATGGCAAGCTCGGTACCTTTGTCTTTATCAAATAAGATGACCGAGAGCTGATGGTCTTTATCGCGATACTTTTGCGCCGAGCACAAAAGGAAATTCAGCAATACCGTCTTGCCCGCGCCGGAGGCTCCGAGGATTGCCGTGTTTCCCAGCGGGACGTCTCCCAAAGAATCTTTTTCAGGATCTGTGTAGTGAAAATTAAAGTAATACGGCTGATCGCTCGGCATTTTCATTAACGCGACAGCTTCGCCCCAAGGGTTCCGGTCGCGTTTTCCACACGGGAAATTATGAAAACTGGCGAGATGAGCAAAATTCATACTTGAGATTTTTGCGACTCGAGGGCGGTCCTTTCTTCCGGGAAGCTGATGCAGATAAGACGTAACCAGCGCGAGAGTGGACTTGATCGGTAAAAATCCCGCATCCTGCAATTTCTTTACCGAGTCATTCGCATTGGCAACAACCGTATCTTCACTGCCGAACACAAGCAGTGAGTAACTGTAGTCTCCGATCACGATTTGCCCGTTTGCAACCATATCCCGGGCTACAGTCAAATAGTGCATCTGCGAAACCGCATCGTCTTCTGCCGACCTTAATTGATTCTGCTGCAATTTCAGAGCTTTAAGTCCCTTGTTTTTGGATAGAGCCGTAAAAGTCTGAGTTTCAATAAAGGGATAAGAACTCTGATCAAAATTGGTGTTGTAGAGCAGCCCGTCGAGCAACCGGGAATAGGTTGCCATCGGATAATCTTTAAGCTCTATGGACTGTACATAAGATTTCCTCAATGCCGTTTGAAATTCAAGGGTATCAGCACCCCCGAAAACCTGAACGTTCCCGAGCGCTTCGTTAAGCGGCATGAACGGAACACGGACTTTCTGCCATTGTCCGGTGAGCAGGAAGTTGTAAAAAGATAACTGGTGAGAAAAGACGACTCCGTTCTCGTCTTCGTACTCTCCGAGAACCGCCGGCTCGTAGTCTCGCAATGAACTCACCAGCTGGTCGAAGACCTTGCCGAAAACATCCAACCGCTCATTGAGTTCTTCACGAATTTCTGATTCTTTGTATTTGTCTCTCTTAAGCAGGGTAGCCTTATGACTGACCAACGAGACATAAAGCTCGGTCGCCATAAGATTGTTTTCCGAGATTTCACGATTGTAGGCGCGAACAAAGTCTCTGACAAAACGGCTGCTCGAATTCTCGTCCGGCACAGAAAGTTCGTCGTGAACAACGCGCCGAATTCTGTGCACTTTCAGTGACATTTCGTCCGTGGAGGACGCGCTTGCCATCACTTTTAAGAAGTTATTCTGGCGCTCCGCGTCTCTTTGGAGCGCTTCGTTGGAAACCGCCTCAAAAACTTTTCCGGAAATCTTTACAGTCGCAACCAAATCTCCTTCACGACAGATCACAACGCCGGGCGCAATGACTGCTGAGTAGGGAATAAATTCCGAGAGGCTTTTTTCAGAGTTTTCAAGTGCTTTACGTTGGGCAAACATGGTTTACTCCTTGCTCTTTTCGAGGATGAAAAGCTCTTTTTTTTCTTGTTTTGGGCTCAGACTTGTGACGTTTCCCCAGTACCGTCGGTTAAAAGAGCGAACGAGATTGATTCGCGCATAGGAAATCAGCTGCGAGAAAATCTGCTCATCTTTGTCGGCGACGGTCTTCAAATAAAAATGCGTGATAGGCGTAATCAAAATCAAAGGAATCCAAATCCAGATTGCCAAAAGCGAAATGACGCCGATATTGAGCACAAATACCTGGAGGGGAACGCCCCCGATGCAAGCGGGGCGCGTCGCACCTTTAAACAAAGGGCTCGATGTTTCCATTTAGCCCACCAGCAATTCAGCCAGCCAAGGAGCTGCGGCAATTAAACAAGCGCCTAGGAAGGGGCCGCCAACCGTCTGAATATTGGCATGGGTATACAACATTCTGTAGCCTGCCCAAATAATTGCTCCTGTGACGATTAAAAGAGATGCGCCTTGGAATACACTCAAAATTGTTTGGAGCGTATTGTTCAGACTCTGAGTTCCGGCAGCAGCCAGTGCCGGATCACTCAGAATCAACGCGGCCAGCGCAGCGGGGAATAAGAAGTTGTTTTTTTTCATAGTTAAACTCCTAAAGTTAATCGGATTAAAAAATCAATCCGGTTGATGAGTTGTCGCCGGTAGCGACAAGGGTTGAAGATTCTTTTGATTTCGTTTCAGCTTCCCGGATGGACGGAACGGTCTGTACATTGACGTTTATTCCGGCATTAGCGCGCACCTTATCCACGTAACCGTGCCGATAGCCGGTCTGAAAATTTCCTGAGTAGTAGCAGCTCAAGGCATCGTGAAGCGAGTTATTGCCGCTGCGGTTTTGAGCTCTTTGGTAGCAGTCGGAAAGGATTTTTGAAGCTGCTTTTAAGTTGGTACAGGCATCCAGCGCCCCGGCGGCATTGATGCCGAGCTTGGAAAAATTCTTCTTATTGATTTGTGCCAAACCGACCGAATAGTTTTTTCCTTCAAGTTCCAGCTGCGCAATGATTGCCATTGCTTCGTGGAATGCTTTCGGCTGCCTAGAGCCTCCGCCGACAATGCCTATGGCATACGGATTAAAACTTGATTCAGTTCTCACCAATGCGCGCAGCGTGTCTTCAGATACCTCCGGTGCGCAGCGTTTGGCCAACTCTCCGAAATCATCGGCTTGAGTTGGGAAGGCTACTGTAAGACCAATTATGAAAAGAAGTTGAGAAATGCCTCTTTTGTTACTAAAATTAGTAACAGAAAGGAGACATCCAGTGACAAAGGTTGAAAAATTAACCGCTCGGTTGACAAAAGTTCCTCCTCCTTCAGACATTACCTTTAATGAACTTTGTTCAATACTTGGTTCATTGGGTTTTGAATGGAATGGAGACAGGGGTGGATCGCATGGGCGTTTCGTCGCCCAACAGTGCAAAAGTGACGTCATATTCTGCGCCAGACCGCACCCCAAAAATGTTATGGGGAGGGGCACGATACGTAATATTGTGGAAACTTTACGAAATATGGGATATTTATGACTGCGAATACACTCAAATACAAAGGGTATGAAGGTTCGGTTGACTTCGACTTCTCTGATAATTTGCTCAGCGGAAAAGTGTTGGGTATTCGTGCTGGTTTGGTATACGAAGCTCAAACATTGCAGGAACTGCAAACGGCATTCCGTCAGACAATTGATGATTATCTGCAATACTGCAAGAATGAAAATCTTGTTCCGGAAAAACCTTTTTCCGGGAATCTTAATATTCGCCTCGGCTCCGAGCGACATCAGGCAATCGCAGCTTATGCCAGACAACACGGCATCAAAATCAATGACGCTATTCGCTCGGCAATAGATAGGTTTGTTTCGGGACAAACTGGAATTTAAGTAGTTATGAATTTGTCCGTTTTGAGAATTTTTAATATGAAACGACCAAAGCTTTGCAAGCCTTATGACCCGGTTGATTATCTTGAAAGCAAAGAGGACTTTGCCTTGTACCTTCAATCCTGCTTTGAAGACGATCCCGGGGACGGCTCCCTGATTAAGTCTGCCCTCCTTGACATCGCTAAGGCTAAAGGTATGGCCGAAGTAGCTCGGAAAAGCGGCTTGACCAGAGAAGGTCTTTATAAAGCGCTCGGCCCGGCAGGGAATCCCAAATTTGGAACAGTAACTAAAATTCTTTCTGCGCTGGGAATCGAGCTCAGACCTATAGTCGCTCCGCAAATTAAAACTGCTTAAAGTTCTCTTCATTTGTTTCTCTTGGGTTGAGACTCATTGGTCAGCGCCCTTTAGGAGCGCTCACCGATGAATCCTTCATTCATCGGGGTTGTGCGGACCCCCTTCGGAGTCCGCGTGTGTTTTTAGATTTGTTTAGAAGCGGTATCTGTACTCAAATTTGAAGGCATGGTCTGCTTTGCCTTTGGTGCCGGCCGTGAATCCGTAGCGGACACCAAACGTTGTCGGACCTTTATCGGCCTGTACGCCTAGATTGACGCTGGTGCCGAATTTGCCCGCAAATTCTCCCGACAGCTTGTCGCTGATACCGTTGAAATTGCTGAGCTTCGTCTTCTGTTCGGTATCCCCGAATTGCGGGATGAACGTCAGATCAGCTTGCGGACGAACATTCCAACCGGAAACGGTCATAATGTCGCCTCGAACCGCAACACCGATAGGCAGCTGGAAAGTATTGGTAGCGTCCGGTGTGTTGCCCCAAACCTTCTTACCGTCCACCTTGGTGTCGTAGCTGCCGGACTTGGCCCACACATAACGCAGTCCTGCGTGAGGAATTACGTTTGCCTTGCCGACCGGCAGATTGGCTTCGGCTCGAGCGCCGAGACTAAACAGATTTGTCTTGACATCAGCATCGGCCTTGTTGAATCCAGCTGCATTAATCGACTGTGTAATATCAGAGGAGTTGTGCATCCAGCTCAAAGTTCCGATCAGATTGACTCTATCGACGGGAGCGTAAGCGCCGTAAGCGTGCAGACCGAAGCTGTCATACTTGTTCTTGGTCTTCAGCACGTCGCCGGTGGAATCAAGTGAACCGTGGTTGTAACTGAAAGCGCCGCCTAAGATGACGGACTTACCGGCAAACTTGCGGTCATAGCCCATAACAAGACCGTAGGCGTTCGTATCGAATCCGGCTTTAGAAATACCGGTGGCACTCAGGCTCTTGTACTTCTGCTTACCTCCGATAACATCGACCCAAAGATCGTTTCCGCGATCCCATTCGCGCATAACACCGTACTCGGTAAAGGCTTCGTTCCGCATGGAAACTCTGCCCTCGATGGAGTCGGCAGCCGTGTTGAGGTCGTTCATGGAAACGCTCATGGCGCCGCCCGCAAAGGCGATATTGGCGACAGAGTTGATGACTTTGGTCTTACCGGCAACATCCAATTCTTTGTCGCGAAGTACGCGGCAAACAAAGTCCGCTCCTGCGTCACCGCTCTTGCAGTACAGCAGATCGTCGTTAGCAATGTTGGGAATGGCGATGTCAGGATAGACAGTGCGGACATCGGCCAGCGTTGCATTGACCCAAATCTTGCTCGGATCGTTGTGCAGCGTCAGAATCCAGTTGATGCCGGAACCGTCTTGAGGCAGAGCGTAGAGATTGTCGCCTGTCCAGCCGCCGGTCCACATTCCGTTAGTCTCGTTTCCGCCCGTAATGTAGCCGTTGACAATCGTGTAGTCGCCGACTTCTTCAATATTGCCTAAAACAAGGTTTGCACCCGGTTCGACAGTCACTTTCGCAATATCGCTTGTGGTATTGAATGCGCTCTTACCGTCAGTCAGGATAGAACTGTCAATAACCGTCAGAGAGTCTGTGGCAAAATACAAATCACCGTTTCCGATCTGGACATGATTGTCTTTATCTGTCCAAACGTTGGGGCCTACGGCAATGCCTCCTCCCGGACCGGTTGTCACGTTATTAGTAATAACCAATCGGCTCGGTGTGCCGCCCGGCACGGTCGGAGATCCGATGGAATCGGCCCAATCAAGACCGCCTGTGGGTCCCAAGTTCAAGTCGCCGTTATTCTTCACGTAAATGTTCGTGTCGATCACGTCGTTCTTCGGATTGATTTCAGCCTTGACGTGGTTTTCCTCGATCGGTTCTCTGTCGTTTCCAATAACAAGGTCTCCGCCGTTAAGGTCGGTTTCTTCTGCTTTCAAGCTGCCGCCGTCGATTTTGACGAGGCCGTCATCAATGGTGAGTTTGCCGGTCTCAATATCTCCCGTGTTGTTCACGTCGCCGCCCGCAACAACAACGTTGTTCCAGATGGACGTGCCGGAGTTATTGTGTTCGCCGTCCGGGTCAATCGTCAGGATGTCTCCTTTTTCGTACCCGGAATTATTCGACGTACCGCCGCCCTGAATTGTCATATCGTCGTATTCAGATTTGCCTTGATTGTCGAGTGTCCCGGAAATAAGGGTATCGGTGACCTTGGTGGCGTCAATTTCACCTTTATTCGTCTTCTCACCATCAATGACATACTTGTCATTAATGGTTTCTTTGCCTCCTTCTTCGGTAGTGGCCGAGCCTCCGACCTGAACGGTTTGGTTGTTCCAGATCGAGGTTCCTGAATTGATGTGCTCACCGCCGTCTTCGATGATGAGGATGTCGCCTTTCTCGTAACCGGAGTTGTTCGAGGTACCGCCTGAAGCGACGGTCATATCGTCATAATTCGAGGTTCCTTGGTTGTCGAGTGACCCAGAAACCTGAGTATTGGCAACCTTCGTTGCGTCAACTTCGCCTTTGTTGGTTCGTTTGCCCGCAATGTCATAGGTATCGTTGATTGTTTCCTTGCCGCCTACATCAACAGTTGAAGTTGCTCCGGTTTGAACCGTGACAT
>OGHE01000321.1_pt1 | contig 51539 bp, 29 predicted proteins | sample 1571431 | NCBI WGS metagenome assembly OGHE01 (sample SAMEA2581966, study PRJEB24529) | metagenome | biome: Human gut stool | place: China | collected 2011 | reverse complement strand
GGCTGCAAGCTGCTTTTCCGGAGAATGTATTCTATTTTCCCGCCTATGAATTGGTTTTGGATGAATTGCGGGATTACCGCTTCTACGCTGAAGATATGGTGCATCCTTCCGAAGTGGCTGTGCAGTATGTGTGGGAACGCTTCTCGTCCGCCTGTTTTTCGCCGGAGACGTTACAGATCATAGAAGAAAGTGAAAATATACGTAGGGCATTGGCACACAAGCCCTTTCATCCCGGCTCTGAGGAGTATAAGCGTTTTTTAGGACAAATTGTGTTAAAAATAGACCGACTTAACGGAAAATACCCGTACTTAGATTTTCAAAAAGAAAGAGAATTATGTCATATACGATTGAAAATATAGCTCAAATCATTGGTGCGCGGCGGATAGGAGAGTTGTCCGCTACGATTGACTGGTTACTTACGGACAGTCGTTCCTTGAGTTTCCCTGAAGAAACATTGTTTTTTGCTTTGGCAACCAAACGGAATGACGGAGCCCGTTATATCCGCGATCTGTATGCGCGCGGTGTCCGCAACTTTGTCGTTAGTGAAGAAGGGCTTAAAGAAGCGGAAGCGCTTGGCTCTCCACTTCCGGATCTCAACTTATTGGTTGTGCCAAGTCCGTTGAAAGCATTGCAGAAGCTGGCGGAACAACATCGTGACCGGTTCCAGATTCCTGTTATCGGTATTACCGGCAGTAACGGAAAGACCGTTGTGAAAGAATGGCTGCACCAGTTGCTGAGTCCGGAACGTGTTATCACCCGTTCACCCCGCAGTTACAACTCGCAGATAGGTGTGCCTTTGTCTGTATGGCAGATGAACGAGCAAACAGAACTTGCCATTTTGGAGGCGGGAATCTCGGAGCCGGGAGAAATGCGCGCTTTGCAAAATATCATCAAGCCGACCATCGGAATTCTAACCAATATAGGCGGCGCACATCAGGAGAATTTTTTCTCTTTGCAGGAGAAGTGCATGGAAAAACTGGCGCTTTTTAAGGATTGTGATGTCGTGATTTATAATGGTGATGACGAGTTTATCAGTAATTGTGTAAGTAAATCCATCTTTTCGGCCCGCGAAATAGCATGGAGCAGGAGAGATATGGAGCGCCCCTTGTATATTAACAAGGTGGAAAAGCAGGAGAACTCTACCGTTATTTCCTATCGTTATTTGGATATGGACAACACATTTACATTGCCGTTCATAGATGATGCTTCTATCGAGAACTCGTTGAACTGTTTGGCAGCCTGCCTGTATCTGATGCTTCCTGCCGGGCAGATAACGGAGCGTATGGCAAAATTGGAGCCGGTGGCAATGCGTCTGGAAGTGAAAGAGGGTAAAAATGGCTGTTTGCTGATAAACGATAGTTATAATTCGGATCTCGGCTCTTTGGACATAGCGCTCGATTTTCTGTATCGTCGCTCACAGAGCAAGGGACTGAAGAGGACACTTATTCTTTCGGATATATTGGAAACCGGGCAGAATACTCCTACTCTTTATCGCCAGGTGGCACAGTTGGTGAACAGCAGGGGAATAGAACGTGTTATTGGTGTGGGAAATGAAATCTCCTCATGTGCCTCACGATTTAATATCGAGAAAGCTTTTTATCCTGATACGGCTGCGCTGATTGATGCCATTGGAAAAGGTGAACTGTCGCTGGAGAATGAAATAATCCTGATTAAGGGCGCGCGTAAGTTTGGTTTCGATGCATTGACGGAGGTTTTGGAGAGAAAGGTTCACGAAACGATATTGGAGGTGAATCTTGGTGCGATGATTGCCAATCTGAATTATTATCGCAGTAAACTGAAACCCGAAACCAAAATGGTGTGTATGGTGAAGGCTTCCGCCTATGGTGCCGGATCGTATGAGATAGCCAAAACTTTGCAGGAGCATCATGTGGATTATCTGGCTGTTGCCGTGGCAGATGAAGGTTCGGACCTGCGTAAAGCCGGCATTACGGCAAGCGTCATCATTATGAATCCGGAAATGACCGCTTTCAAGACGATGTTCGATTATAAGCTGGAGCCGGAAGTGTACAGCTTCCACCTGCTGGACGCATTGATTAAGGAAGCCGAGAAAGAGGGGATTACCAATTTTCCTATCCATGTGAAGCTGGATACCGGTATGCACCGGTTGGGGTTTGCTCCGGAAGATATGCCCCGGCTCATAGAACGTCTGAAAGGGCAGAACGCGGTTATTCCCCGTTCGGTGTTCTCGCATTTCGTGGGGAGTGATGCTCCGCAATTCGATGCCTTTACGCGTAAGCAGATAGAGACTTTTGAAAAGGCTTCCATGCTGTTGCAGGAGGCATTTCCATATAAGATACTTCGCCATATATGTAATTCTGCCGGTATTGAACGTTTTCCGGGGGCGCAGTTTGATATGGTGCGGCTGGGAATCGGGTTGTATGGCATCAGTCCGATAGACAATTCCATTATGAATAATGTCAGTACGTTAAAGACCACCATTCTGCAGATACGTGATGTGCCCGAAGAGGATACGGTGGGATATAGCCGCAAGGGACATTTGGTGCGCCCTTCGCGCATCGCAGCCATTCCTATCGGTTATGCCGACGGGCTGAATCGCCATTTGGGCAACGGCCGCGCCTATTGCCTGGTGAACGGGCAGCGCGCTCCCTATGTAGGCAATATTTGTATGGATGTCTGCATGATCGACGTAACGGATATCGACTGTAAGGAAGGTGACAGTGTGGAAATCTTCGGGGATCATCTGCCTATAACCGTTCTTTCCGATGTGCTTGAAACCATTCCGTATGAGGTGCTGACAAGTGTCTCGACACGTGTGAAGAGAATATATTATCAGGATTGAAAGGGGGTGTGATGCCTGATTTGTGAACTGTAATCCGCGGCATAATGTGAGCATGCCAACGGAATAAATTGCAAATCGTAAATCATAAATCATAAATCTTATTATCTTTGCAAGCAAATTTAATCCGATATGACTATGACAAACTTACTCTTATTGGGCTTCTTGCCCAGCGGTTCCGAGTGGATTATCATCGCACTGGTTATTCTGCTGTTGTTTGGCGGCAAGAAAATTCCTGAACTGATGCGTGGCTTAGGTAAAGGCGTAAAGAGCTTCAAGGAGGGTGTGAATGAGGCTAAAGACGAAATAAACAAAGCAAAGGAAGAGGTGGATAAACCTGTGGATAAATAATCATTCTCACATTGGCATATCCTCACCATGTCAGATAAAGAATTAACGTTCTGGGATCATTTGGACGAACTGCGCCGGGTATTGTTTCGTATTCTCGGCGTGTGGTTCATATTGGCTGTGGGTTACTTCATTGCGATGCCCTACTTGTTTGATAATGTAGTGCTTGCTCCATGCCACGATGATTTCATATTCTATGACCTGTTGCGTTATATCGGTGAGAGATTTGATTTGCACGATGAGTTCTTTACGCAGGAGTTCCATATAAAACTGATCAACATAAATTTGGCTGCACCGTTCTTCATCCATATATCTACGGCTTTTTGGATGTCGGTGGTGACGGTTGCGCCATACTTGTTTTTTGAAATATGGAGGTTCATTAGGCCCGCACTCTATCCCGGTGAACGCAGGGGAGTGCAGAAAGCGCTCTGTTTGGGTACGGTGATGTTTTTCGCCGGAGTGTTGCTGGGCTACTTCATGGTCTATCCGCTGACATTGCGTTTTCTCTCCACTTATCAGCTTAGTGCGGCGATAGAGAATCAGATTTCCCTCAATTCGTATATTGATAATTTTATGATGCTGGTACTTTGCATGGGACTCGCTTTTGAGCTTCCGCTGGTGACGTGGCTGCTCTCGTTGCTGGGGTTGGTGCATAAGACGCTCTTACGTAGTTATCGGCGTCATGCTGTGGTGGCCATTGTCATTGTCGCTGCCATTATAACGCCCACAGGCGACCCGTTTACGTTGACCGTAGTTGCCGTACCGCTTTATATGCTTTATGAGATGAGTATCCTGATGATTAAGGATAAGAAAACTGACGGGGTTGAAGAAGTGGCAGAGGCGGAAAAGGAATGAATTCGGAAATAAAGGAATATTTTGATTTACTGTTGGAAGCCTGTTGTGCAGAGGACTTTTCCTTGAGATCGGCTTACCGGCAGTTGCGTGAACTGCTTGAGCACTTGTGCCGTACGCAAATGGCGGACAGCAGTCTGCAAATGACCGACCTTTCCGCCCGTATCAATTTTGTATCTTCCAAGCTCGGACTGACTGTCGCCGAGCAGAATCGTTTGCATACTTTCCGGCTTACCTCCAATGCCGTTTTGAACCGTCAGGCAGAACCTTCGCGGGAGCAATTGCTGCGCGATGCCAAAACATTGTCTTTTTTTGTAAAACGTTTGACGGGCGAATCTGTTCCGGCCGAGCTGTACCGCTTGTTGCCGCATGCGGATGCTACGTATATTGCTGCTCCTGTGGCAAAGGAACGTGTACGGCGCATGCGTGTCAGTTTCCAGTATGCCGATGAGAATTATCTGTATGTGTTACCCGTAGACACTGTGGCTGACGAGCCGTTACGGGTGCGCTATAATGTGCCGCAAATCAATGACGAATTTGCAGAAACTTGCGGTTTGTTGTGGCGGCATGCCCAAGTTAATTTGCTGGATGTGGCGATTGATGAATCGGGTGTGCTTACGCCTTCTTTCATAATTCTGGAGCCGGATTATTTGCTCGATATCAGTTCGTTGGCAGAATGTTTCAGGGAGTATGGGCATCATCCGGCAAATTACCTGTTGGCAAGATTGCAAACGCCCGATAATACCCGTCCGCTTTTGTTGGGTAATATAGCCAATCTCTTTCTGGATGAATGGATTCATGCAGAGGGAGAACCGGACTATTTGGCGTGTATGAAAAAAGCATTCCGTTCGTATCCCATTGAATTGGCTGCCTGTGCCGATTTGCGCGACCACGAAAAGGAACGTGAATTTTTTGCTGACTGCAAACGGCATTTTGATAATATCAGGCAAACGGTAACAAAGACTTTCCGGGAATCGGGTTATGAACTGGATAAAACGGATGCTGTGTTAGAACCGTCCTATATATGCGAAGCATTGGGTTTGCAGGGACGTCTGGATTATATGCAGCGCGATATGTCGTCTTTCATCGAAATGAAATCGGGTAAGGCGGATGAGTATACTATCCGGGGAAAGGTAGAGCCGAAAGAGAATAACAAGGTGCAGATGTTATTGTATCAGGCGGTATTGGAGTATGCCATGGGAAGGGATCACCGTCGTGTGAAGTCGTATTTGCTCTATACGCGTTATCCGTTGCTTTATCCTGCACGTCCTTCATGGGCTATGTTGCGTCGGGTCATGGATGTTAGAAATCGTATTGTGGCAAACGAATATGGTATCCAGTTGCGTAATAGCCCTCAATATACAGCGGAGCGCCTGCAAGATATTAAATCCGAAACCTTGAATGAGCGGCAACTTGACAACATTTTATGGAAACGCTATTTGTGTCTTTCGATTGATGCTGTGACACAGAGGATCAATGCGCTGTCAGCATTGGAACAGTCGTATTTCTATGCATTGTATAACTTTATAACCAAAGAACTCTATACTTCGAAATCCGGTGATGTGGAGTATGAGGGACGTGCCGGAGCAGCAGCTTTATGGCTTGCTACTTTGGCGGAGAAAAGCGAGAACGGGGAGATCTTATATGATTTGGTGATACGGCAGAATCATGCAGCGGATATCCATAAACCTTATTTGGTGTTGGAACGTGTGCATCCGGATGCTGATACTTTGCCCAATTTCCGGCAAGGAGACGCGATTGTTCTGTATGAACGGAACGTAAACGAAGATAATGTTACCAATAAAATGGTGTTTAAAGGAAATATCGAGTATATTTCCGATTGCGATGTTTGCATTAGGCTTCGTGCAACGCAGCAGAATATCAGTGTGTTGCCAATGGATAGCCGTTACGCGATAGAGCATGACTATATGGATACTTCTTTTCGCAGTATGTATTCGGGACTGTCGGCTTTCCTGTCTGCCACGAAAGACCGTCGGGACTTGTTGTTGAATCAGCGTGAACCGGAATTTGATAGTGCTTTTGATGGTGCCATAGCTGCTGCTACCGATGACTTTGTACGTATTACGTTAAAGGCGCAGGCTGCTAAAGATTATTTTTTGCTGATAGGACCGCCGGGTACAGGCAAAACCTCTCGTGCTTTGCGGGGTATGGTGGAGGCTTTTTATCGGGAGGGGAAAGAGATTCTTTTGCTTTCATATACCAACCGGGCGGTGGACGAGATATGCAAGATGCTGACGGCCATTACTCCGGAAGTTAACTTTATACGTATAGGCAATGAGCTTTCATGCGAGGAGGCTTATCGTCCGTACTTGATAGAGAATGTATTGGAGACTTGTTCTACACGTCGCGAAGTGCAGGAACGTATGGCGCATTGCCGTATTTTTGTGGGAACAGTTGCTACGCTGTCTGCTAAAGCAGAACTGTTCCGGTTGAAAACTTTTGATGTGGCTTTGATAGATGAGGCGACACAGATATTGGAACCGCAACTGTTAGGGTTACTTTGTATGCGCGGTGTTACCGGTGGAAATGCTATCGGTAAGTTTGTTCTGATAGGAGATCATAAACAGCTTCCGGCAGTAGTGCTTCAGTCATCGGAGCAGTCGGAAGTCTACGACGAAGGTTTGCGGACGATTGGTTTGTGTAACTTGAAAGATTCCCTTTTTGAACGTCTTTACCGCAATGCCATGAAACAGCGTTCGGCTTGCTGTTTGCAACCTTCGACCGGAGATTCGCAATCATCGGTTGCCGGTTCTCCATTTTCTGCTCTCCGTTCTCTTGATATCCTTTGTCGTCAGGGACGCATGAATGTGGAAGTTGCTGCTTTTCCGAACCATGCCTTTTATGGCGGTTTGTTGCAGCCGGTGGGATTGGAACATCAAACTGGTTCTCTCAAACTCTCTCCCGAACTTTCTACCAATGAGTTTGCCGCTTTGTTGACGCGTCGTGTCGCTTTTCTTCCCTCTACTCCCGAACCGCCTATGCAGTCGGTAAAGATGAATCATTCGGAAGCAAGGATTGTTGCCCGGTTAGCCGAAGCTGTGTTTCAGCAATATGTCTCTGCCAACGGCTGTTTTAAGGCTTCCGCTTTGGGAATAATCACCCCTTATCGCAGCCAGATAGCATTAATAAAGAAAGAGATCGCCGCTTTGGATATACCGGCTTTGAATGATGTCTTGGTGGATACGGTGGAGCGTTTTCAAGGAAGCGAACGTGATATTATCATCTATTCTTTTTGCGTGAATAGGGCATACCAGTTGAGATTGCTTGCTAATTTGACAGAGGAGAATGGAATACAGATTGACCGTAAACTGAATGTGGCTTTGACCAGAGCCCGCAAGCAGATGTTCATAACCGGAGTTCCTCAATTATTGGAGCAGAATCCGATTTATTCCCGCTTACTGAAATATTGTAGATTGTAAAAGTTGGTCGGTTCTTGTGTTCTGTTCTTCGTTTAATAAATCTTAAATATTTTCATTCTCTTTATATACTTTATTAATAACAACGTGTGTAATAAAGCCTTATATTTGCAACACGTTTTTTTCATAGAGATTTAGATTTAAGGTTAGAAGAATTGTGGAAGTCGTGAGACTTCCCTTTTTTTCGCCTTGACGGTTGTTCTCTTATTGATTTGATAAGGAATCTTCAGGTTGTTAAGAGGACAAAAAAAGCTCTTTCATAAGAAAGAGCTTTTTTTGTATCTATACATTATTATTTGTATCAGTTCAGTACGATAGGTTTATATTTCGGAACCAGCGCTTTCATGATGCACCAGCCAATCAGGTATGCCACAGCACACACGCAGAAGATGACGAAGTAACCTGCCGGTTTTCCTTCAAAGCCCATAAATGTCATATTGGTTTCTCCTGCATAAACGAAAAGTTCACCGGCAATGTATTGCAATACCATGCAACCTATACCGCCTGCCATGCCACCTATACCGGTAACCGTTGCAATGGCAGTCTTTGGGAACATATCGCCTACCGTAGAGAATATATTGGCTGACCATGACTGATGAGCTGCCCCGCCGATACCGATCAATATAACCGGGAACCATGGGGAAATAGTGCCTAAAGGCTGAGCCAGCAATACTAACAGAGGGAAGAAAGCAAAAATCAACATGGCACGCATACGTGCTGCATAAGGATTTAAACCTGTTTTCTTGATGATGATAGAAGGTAACTTACCACCGTAGATTGAAAGCATTGTAATGGCATACAGCGTGAAAATCAAAGCTATGCCCAGTCCGTCAGAAGTCTTGATCCCAAATTGAGTGTTCAGGTAGGAAGGTGTCCAGAAAAGGAAGAACCACCATACACCGTCAGTCATGAATTTACCGATAGCGAATGCCCAGGTCTGCTTGTAACCGAAGCATTGCTGGAAGCTCATTTTCTTTTCTTCTGTCTGGGGAGTTGTTTGTGCTGCATCCTCATAGCTGTCTTGCTCGATGTACTCCAACTCGGCTTTGTTTACATGTTTGCTCTTGGCAGGCGCTGTGTACATAAACACCCAGAAGCCCATCCATATAAAACCAAGTCCGCCGATTACGATAAAGGCCATTTCCCATCCCCAAGCTTTAGCCAGCAAAGGTATGGACAGCGGAGCAATCAGAGCTCCGATAGAAGCGCCTGCATTGAAAATAGAAGTAGCGTAGGCGCGGTCCTTCTTGGGGAAGTATTCTGCGGTAACCTTGATAGCGGCGGGGAAGTTTCCCGCTTCTCCCAATGCGAGCACGCAACGTGCTCCTAAGAAGCAGTACATACTGATTGTGGCAATCGTGACAACGACATCACCTGTGGCTCCCATTAATTCTGCCGCGCTGTGCAGACCTACGAAGTGTTCTGTGATAATACCGCAAAGAGCGTGCATACAAGCACCTAAAGACCAGATGCCGATAGCCCATAAATATCCTTTTTTAGATCCCAGCCAATCCACGAAACGACCTGCAAATAACATACAGGCTGCATATACAAATGAAAAGACTGCTGTAATTGTACCGTAATGTGATTCGTCCCAGTGAAATTCGGGTTTGATAAACTCATCCCAAGTAAGCGATAATACTTGGCGGTCGAGATAGTTAACTGTTGTCGCAAAGAATAACATGGCGCAAATGGTCCAACGATAATTGGACATCTTGCCCAGTGTGTTCTGAATTGTACTCATGATAATAGATTTTATTTATATGTGTTGCAAAAATACGTGTTTTTGTGTTAGGTTGGTGGTAATATTTGATGTAAATCATGGATAAAATGATAAAATAGGCATAGTTGCAAGCAACTATGCCTATTTTATTTATAGATATTATTTCATATCTGTGTATTTTATTTCATCTTTATCGCTATATTTCAAGTTTTCGCCTCCCATACCCCAGATAAAGGTATAGTTGCTGGTACCTGCAGCTGCATGGATGCTCCATTCCGGAGAAGTGATGGCTTGCTCATTGTGCAGCCAAACGAGGCGTTCCTCTTGGGGTTCGCCCATTAAGTGGCAAATGGCATTGCCGGCAGGCAGGTTGAAGTAATAGTAGGCTTCCATACGACGTGTGTGAGTATGAGCCGGCATCGTGTTCCATACAGAACCGGGAGCAAGTTCGGTGAGTCCCATCTGCAACTGGTTTGTACCGCCATTTTTCACTCTCTCCAAAACGTCTTTTACAATCAGCTGGTTTACAATACGGTCGTTGCTGTCTTCCATTTTTCCGTAGTGGTCGGAGATGCCTAAAGCATATTTCTTAGGATTAGCTTTCTGAAGTTTGGCGTCGGTTGTAATCAACTGGGTAACATAAGGCTTGTAAGCCGGTGCCGAATTGATATAGAATTTAGCGGGGTTGGCAGCATCGTTACTCTTGAAAGTTACTTCTTTATTGCCACAACCCACATAAAGCGCTTCTTTATACTTCATGGGGTATTCTTTACCGTCTACGGTAACCACTCCATCGCCACCGGTATTGATTACGCCCAATTCGCGACGTTCGAGGAAGTAAGTGATTTCCGGGCCCAATTCGCGGAATGTTTCCAGTTTCAATACTTTGTTTACAGGCATTGCTCCTCCGTAAATCAGGCGGTCATAGAGAGTGTAAGTCACGTTGATTTCATCCGGTGCCATTACCTTGCTCATCATAAAGGCGCTACGAAGACGTTGTGTGTCATAGTGCTTTACATCCGACGGATGGCAAGCTGTCTGTACTGTGTAATTTACTTGGGCGGAAGCCGTAAGTGCGGCAGTACCCAACATCAGGGCTATTGCTAATTTTTTCATATCTGATATAAACTTTTAATTATTAATATGCTGTGATTGAATGTTTCCTTTATTTAGAACTCTTTTGAGCTTCTTTTTCGCTGCGTACGATGATGCGGCGGTTGATAAGCATCATGGCAATTGCTATCAGCGTCAGCAGTGCGGCTCCTACATACGAAAGTTTTACACCTCTATATATAGTCCAGCCGAAGAAAGAAGCTGCGAAATCAATGGAGCCGCCATCAAAACCTTCGGGGATGTGTGCTGTAGGATCGTGCGTTTCGGCGTATACTTGATTGGCTGCCAATGTGAAATCCGGTGCCATGTCGGTCACGAAGTACAAACCTAATATCAGGGTGACAAGACCAATGATGAGTGTCTTCACCACATTACCCTTAGTAAAGGGTAGTATCATTGGGAACAGATAGAACATACCGGCAAGTGAAGCCAATGGTAGGAACTGGTTGCCCGGCAGGAATACGGCAAGTGCCAGAATAACAGGAATAAGGATGACCGACGCTACCAATGTGGCAGGATGACCGATAACCAATGCAGGGCTCATACCGATATGTACTTTTTTACCGTTGAATTTGACTTTTACCAGTTCTGAAGTCTTTTCAGAGATAGGTTTCAGTCCTTCGATGAACAGGGAGGTGATGCGGGGAATAAGTTCCATTACAGCTCCCATTGTGATACCCAAGAAGAGCACTTTCTTGATGTCGAGCTGTGCTGCCCAGCCTATGAGCATACCTACGATAACTCCCAATACCAGTGGTTCGCCTATTACACCAAACTTCTTTTTCATACCTTCTGCATCAATTTCCAGCTTGGAGAAACCGGGAATTTTGTCTAATGCCTTGTTGATGAGTATGGCAAACGGAGTGAAACTCTGACAGAAAGGTTGAGGAATAGAGATACCGTCCAAATCATAGAACTTTTGAAATTTCTCAGCGGTGAGGTCTGCACAAACCAATGTGATGATGTAGCAGATAATAGCGGCGAAATAACCCCATGCCAAATTCTGACCGGTAACAAAGTAAGCTACGGCACCGATGAAAGCAAAGTGCCAGTAGTTCCACAAGTCTATGTTTACAGTACGTGTGGTCTTGGTTATAAGCATCAGGAAGTTGACACCTAAACAGATGGGAATGATAAGTGCACCGACAGCTGTATTATAAGCTACGGCAGCTGCGGCGGGCCATCCCATATCGAATACGTTCAGTTGTAGGTGATACAAATCGGATATAGCTTTCAGGGGGGTATCAAAGTTTGTTGTCAGAAGGGCAGTGACTACACCTAAGCCCACAAATCCAACTCCAACGAAGAGACCTGATTTCAGAGCCTTTCCAAATTTCATGCCAATGCACATGCCTATGATTGTAAAAATAATAGGCATCATAACAGACGCTCCTAAAGCGATGATATAACTAAAAACTTGTTCCATTCTTTATGTGATTTAATTGATAAATGACGATGTTTAACAATAGTATGAATTGAAAATCGGGGTCAAAAATAAAACCTTTTCCTTATTAATCAAATTGTAAAGGCATAATAAATAGTAAATCAGGACGATTTTGGACAAATTTGTCGTTATCGTGCACAAATTTGTTCGTTTTCGTACACGAAAATCAAAAAATGCACCCTCTACGCCAAAAAATGCACAGAGGTTTGGAAAGAAACCTCTACTTTTGTTTCATGAAAAACAGTAAAGTCTAATACCAAAAAAGAACATATTCATGAAGAAGAACTTTATTTGTAAATTTATTGTATCCGGTTCATTGTTTTTTTTCTCTTTGGGCATGTTTGCGCAACGTGTGAGTGCTGATTTGCCTTGGTCGGTGCGTATGGTGGAATCTGAGATGATTCGTTGTCCGGAGGCTTGGCGGTTGGATTTTCAGCCGAAATTGAAATGGGACTATTGTCATGGTTTGGAACTTCAGGCTATGTTGGATGTGTATGATCGTTACGGAGATCAGAAAATCTATGATTATGCTTTAGCCTATGCCGATACCATGATAAATGCCGACGGTACTATCAAAATGTACAAACGTGAGGAATACAGTCTTGACCGCATCAACTCCGGCAAGTTTATATTCCGCATTTACGAACAGGCAAAAGATGAGAAATACAAGAAAGCGCTTGCTTTGATGAGGAGTCAGCTTGATGAGCATCCCCGCAATGCAGACGGAGGTTTTTGGCATAAGAAGATTTATCCGAATCAAGTATGGCTGGATGGCATTTATATGGGTGCTCCCTTTTATGCAGAATATGCATTTCGCAATAATCAGGTAAAGGATTATGCCGATGTTATCAATCAATTCCTGATGGCAGCCCGTCATACTTATGATGCGAAGAACGACCTGTATCGTCACGCATGTGACGTAAGTCGTAAGGAGCGTTGGGCCGATCCTGTTACCGGCCAGTCGAAACATAGCTGGGGACGTGCCATGGGGTGGTATGCAATGGCGTTTGTAGATGCTCTCGATTTTATTCCGGAACATGAACCCGGTAGAGATTCCATGCTGGTAATTTTCAATAAAATAGCTGCCCAGATAAAGCGTCTGCAAGATTCCAAGAGCGGTTTGTGGTATCAGGTGTTGGACAAGAGTGGAGCACCGGGAAATTATCTGGAATCTTCTTGTTCCACAATGTTTGTGTATTCCTTATTTAAAGGGGTGCGCAAAGGGTATATTGATAAATCTTATCTGGCGGTAGCTATTAAAGGATACAAAGGCATTCTTGATAATTTCATTGAGGTGGATGGGAACGGTGTGATAAGCATAACAAAGGCATGTGCCGTAGCCGGGCTCGGTGGAAAAGTTTATCGTTCGGGAGATTATGATTATTACATTAATGAGACTGTCCGCAATAACGATCCTAAGGCTGTAGGCCCGTTTATTCTTGCATCGTTGGAGTGGGAACGTCTTCAGGATGTGAAAGCAACTGTTAATCAGAAATAACACCGTTAATCATAAATAATAATGAAAGCAAGTATGAAAATATTGTGCAGCTTTGTGATAGCTCTACTTTGTGGGGGCAGTTCCTTGTCTGCGGCACAGCAGTGGAAAGACACGATTGTTGTGGCACGTGACGGTAGCGGGGATTACCGCACGCTGACCGAAGCCATGGAGGGCATCCGGGCCTTTATGGATTATAAAGTGACAGTACTGGTTAAAAAAGGTGTATATAAGGAGAAGGTTATTCTTCCTTCTTGGTTGGAAAATGTCGATTTCATCGGTGAAAATGCGGAAAATACAATAATCACTTACGATGATCATGCCAATATAAACAAAATGGGGACTTTCCGTACTTACACTTTGAAAGTAGAGGGAAACTCCATTACTTTTAAGAACCTGACGATTGAGAATAATGCTGCGCGACTGGGGCAGGCTGTTGCGCTTCATACGGAAGGCGACCGCCTGATTTTTATCAACTGCCGCTTTCTGGGAAATCAGGATACTATTTATACCGGTGCGAAAGGCACCCGACTCTATTTTCTGAACTGCTATATAGAGGGGACTACCGATTTTATTTTCGGACCGTCTACGGCATTGTTCCGGAATTGCACCATCCATAGCAAAAGCAATTCATACATAACGGCGGCATCTACTCCGAAAGATGTTGAAGTGGGATATGTCTTTAGAGACTGTAAGTTGACTGCTGCTCCGGGAGTTGATAAAGTCTATTTGGGCCGTCCTTGGCGGCCGTATGCAGCTACGGTGTTTATTAATTGTGAAATGGGGAAGCATATCCGTCCGGAAGGCTGGCATAATTGGGGTAATTCGGAGAATGAAAAAACAGCCCGATATGCCGAATATGAAAGTACGGGCGAAGGAGCTGTAAATGTAAACCGGGTGAATTGGGCAAAGTCGTTGACTAAGAAAGAGGTTGCAAAGTACGACGATGTGGGTTATCTTTTTAATGTGTGCAACACTTGGATTCCCAAGATGCGTTAACACAGTTAATAACGATGTGTCTCTTGAAAAAAGGAAGTAATATATTGGAAAAAAGAAGTTGATAACTTGCTTCTACGAAGTTAACGCTTTGTTAACTTCGTAGAAATTACATATTAAGGTTTTAAAAAGTCTGCTCTCATGGGACTGAAGCAGTCGATAAGTACACCGGCTTCCAGGCAAGTACATCCATGTTCGGCATCCGGTTCGATGTAAACGCCATCACCTGCTGACACAACCTGCTTTTTGCCATTGACGGTGAACTCGAATTTTCCGCTTGCAACGTAAGTGGTTTGGGTGTGATAATGTGTATGTGGCGTACCTACTGCACCCTGTTCAAATTTGACTTTAACGAGCATCACTTGGCCATCATATCCCATAATTTGACGGACAACGCCTTCACCGGCGGGTTCCCATGCTTTCTCGTTTTCGAGAATGAATGTATTGCTTCTTGTCTTTTTCATTTGGTTTGTTTATAAGTTGGTTATTTAGGCAAATATACGATTAAAATTAATTTTTCTACTGATTGCAACTTTTTTTACACTTCGAACGACTTAGTTTTGGCTAATATTGCAGCAGGAAGATAAACATTATTATAGCTTAAGATATGAAACATAAATTGATTTTACTTTTGGGACTGTTTCTTTTGTTTTCGGCTTTTACATCCGAGAAACCGAAGATTACTGTTTTTATGATCGGTGATTCTACAATGTCCGATAAATCGTTGACAGGTGGTAATCCCGAAAGAGGGTGGGGACATGTGTTACCCGGCTTCTTCTCCGAAGATATTATTATAGATAATCATGCGCAAAATGGACGAAGTTCCAAGAGCTTTATTGACGAGGGACGTTTGGACAAAGTGCTTTCGCTGATAAAAAAAGGAGATTATGTTTTTATCCAGTTCGGACATAATGACGAGAAACTGTCAGCAGAGCGCCATACGGATCCAGGAACGACATTCGATGCCAACCTTCGTAAGTTTGTAAACGAAACAAGGGCAAAAGGTGGTATCCCGGTACTTTTCAATTCCATTGTACGCCGTAAATTTGGTACTTTCAATGATAAGGCTGTGGCGGAAGCTATTCTTCAGGATGATATTCGCAAGGGGATCAATCCGGATGCCAAAAGGGATGCCTCACAGGATGATGAGGTGAGGGAAGGAGATAAGCTGATTGATACGCATGGAGCCTATTTGGACTCCCCGCGTAATGTGGCAGAGGAATTGGATGTGCCTTTTATTGATATGAATAGGCTTACCCATGAGCTGGTAGAGGGGTTGGGCCCGAAAGAATCGAAAAAACTTTTTATGTGGGTGCCTGCCAATACAATCGCATCCATGCCTAAAGGACGTGAGGACAATACCCACTTAAATGTATATGGTGCACGTGTCATAGCAGGTATTACGGTAGATGCCATAGCAAAAGCAGTGCCGGAATTGGCAAAGTATGTTCGCCATTATGATTTCGTGGTGGCACAAGACGGTAGCGGTGATTTCTTTACTGTACAGGAAGCCATTAATGCCGTTCCCGATTTTCGTAAAAATGTACGTACCACGATACTGATACGCAAGGGTGTGTATAAAGAAAAGCTGATTGTGCCTGAAAGTAAGATTAATATCTCCCTGATAGGTCAGGAAGGGGCGGTCATTTCGTATGATGATTATGCCGGCAAACCGAATATTTTTGGTGAAAACAAAGGAACGTCCGGTTCGTCTTCCTGTTATATTTATGCACCCGACTTTTACGCGGAGAATATCACGTTCGAGAACACATCAGGCCCGGTAGGTCAGGCAGTTGCATGTTTTGTAAGCGCCGATCGCGTGTATTTTAAAAACTGCCGTTTCCTCGGTTTTCAGGATACACTCTACACCTACGGGAAGGGAGTGCGGCAGTATTATGAGGATTGTTATATAGAGGGAACAGTGGATTTTATATTCGGTTGGTCTACGGCTGTTTTCAATCGCTGCCACATCCACAGCAAACGTGACGGTTATGTTACGGCTCCTTCTACCGACGAGGGACAGAAATACGGCTATGTATTCTATGACTGCAAGCTGACTGCGGATGCAGGGGTGACAAAAGTGTACTTGTCCCGTCCATGGCGTCCTTTTGCCAGGGCTGTATTTGTGCATTGTGATTTGGGAAAGCATATTCTTCCTGCCGGGTGGCACAACTGGGACAAGAAAGAGGCGGAGAAGACAGCCTTTTACGCTGAATATGATAGCTATGGACCGGGAGCCAACCCCAAAGCCCGCGCTGCTTTCTCGCATCAGTTGAAAGATTTGAAAGGTTATGAAATAAAGACTGTATTGGCTGGTGATGATGGCTGGAATCCGGTAGAAAACGGAAATGTTTTGCTGATGATTAAACGCTGAAATAAAATATAATTTTTAATACCTACATACCAATGAAGAGAAACTTATTATTTCTATTGTTAATAGTTTTGTGTACCACTCTTGTACAGGCTGAGAACTATCCGTACAGAAGTGATGTCCTTTGGGTGACTGTTCCCAATCATGCCGATTGGCTGTATAAGACCGGTGAGAAAGCTACGGTTGAAGTTCAATTTTATAAATATGGTATTCCGCAAGACGGGGTGACAGTGAACTATGAATTAGGGGGCGACATGATGCCTGCCGATGCCAAAGGCTCCGTTGTGCTGAAAGACGGTAAAGCTGTCATTTCTATGGGTACTATGAAGCAACCCGGTTTCCGCGATTGCCGCATGACAGCCGTTGTGGGCGATAAAACCTACAAGCACCACGTGAAAGTGGGATTTTCTCCCGAGAAGATACGGCCTTACACTCAAATGCCTGCCGATTTCAAGGAATTCTGGGACAACAATAAAGCGGAAGCCGCTAAATTCCCTTTGCAGTATACCAAGAAACGGGTGGAAGAATATTGTACCGATAAAGTGGATTGTTATCTGGTAAAACTTCGGTTGAATACCCAGGGACAAGCCATTTACGGATACTTGTTCTACCCCAAGAATGCGGAGAAAGGTTCTTGTCCCGTAGTGCTCTGTCCTCCGGGAGCAGGAATCAAAACAATCAAGGAGCCTCTGCGCCATAAGTATTATGCAGAGCAAGGTTGTATCCGCTTCGAGATAGAAATTCATGGGCTGAATCCGGAAATGACCGCCGAAGAATTTAAAGAAATATCTACCGCTTTCAACGGCAGGGAGAATGGTTACCTGAACAATAGCCTTGAGAATCGTGACAATTACTATATGAAACGTGTCTATCTGGCATGTGTACGTAGTATCGACTTGCTCACTTCCCTTCCCGAATGGGACGGTAAGAATGTTATTGTGCAGGGTGGTAGTCAAGGCGGTGCATTGTCTTTGATAACTACCGGGCTTGACTCACGGGTTACGGCTTGTGTAGCCAATCATCCGGCACTTACAGATATGGCGGGATATATGGCAGGACGTGCAGGAGGTTATCCTCATTTCTTTCGTGTAGCCGGCATGGATACTCCTAACAAACTGAAAACAATGGCTTATTATGACGTTGTGAATTTCGCCCATCAGATTAAAGTCCCTACTTATATTACTTGGGGATACAATGACGACGTTTGTCCTCCCACCACAAGTTATGCAGTATATAATGTACTGGATTGTCCAAAAGAATCTTTAATCACTCCAATTAACGAACATTGGACATCTCCAGATACGGAATATGGACAATTAGTGTGGATATTGAAGCATCTTAAATAACGTGTATTAGGTATAAATATCCTTCGTAAAGCATCTACAAGCCTTTTACGAGGGATATTTGTCCTATTTAATGTTCCGAAGCTATTTTTTTACCTATTTGAGCATATTTTCCACTTTGAAATATGAATTTATACCCTATTTTGCAGTGCATGGTAAAGTCGAAAAGCTCTGTGTAAATAGTGATAAATTATTATTTATTAACCAAATGTAATGATATGAAAACCAAATTTCATTTTAATTTTCGAGGATTGTCTTTGGCAATTATACTGTTCTTTGTACAGTGTGTGTATGCCCAAAACAGAACAATTACGGGAACGGTCACTGACTCAAACCAAGAACCGTTGATTGGTGTGAATGTTACAGTGAGAGGTAATTCCGGTATAGGAACGATTACCGATATCGATGGTAAGTATACGCTTTCTGTCCCGGAAGGGAAGGCCACGCTTGGATTCTCTTATATAGGATATGTATCTCAAGAGATTCCGGTGGGTACGCAATCTGTGATTAATGTGGTACTGAAAGAGGATGCTCAAACACTGGACGAAGTAGTGGTAGTGGGTTATGGTACGATGAAGAAAAGTGACCTAACCGGTTCGGTCGGTTCCATTTCTGCGGAAAAGTTGGCAGCCAGAGGCTCTGTCCGTCTGGAAGACGCTTTGCAGGGTTCGGTACCGGGTGTGAATATCACTCAATCCAACAGTCGTGCCGGTGGTAGCTATGATATCCAGATTCGCGGTCAAGCTTCCATTAACAAGCAGGCTTCTCCACTTTATGTGATTGACGGTGTGGTAAGCTCCTCCATGGATTTCCTGAATCCGGAGGATATTGAACGTGTCGATGTATTGAAAGACGCTTCTTCCACTGCTATTTATGGTTCGCGTGCTTCTGCCGGTGTGGTTATGATTACCACGAAAGGTAGCAAGGGGGCCAGCAAAGCCCAAAAGGCCACTATCTCTTATGACGGTTATTATGGTGTCCGTACTATTGCACGTATGCCGGACTTCATGACTACGAGCGAGTTCATGGATTATCGTTTTGCACGCTATACCTTGTTGTCAACAGAAAACTTCCCCGGTTCGTCTCGTGCAGGGGTAGATGCCAATGGTGTTCCCCATTATCAAATCAGTGATGGAGATTTGGAGACAGCATTCCTGATGCGTACGAACGGTACTAGTTATCGTGACTCTAAAATCTATGAAATGTTGATGAGCGGTTCGGAAGGTTATGACTGGAAAGATTATGTGACTCGTAACGGTTCACAACAGAATCATTACGTCAGCGCCAGTGGAGCAACGGAAAAAGTAAACTATCGCCTTGGTGTGGGTTATCAGGGAGAAGAGAATGTATTCAAGAACAATGACTACTCCCGTTTCAACATCAAAGGAGCCTTTGACGCCAAGCTGAACAAGTATATCGAAGCCGGTTTGTCCACCAACATGGCCTATACCATACAGGATGACTTCATTACGGAGAACAGCAATCAGTTCAGCCCTTACGAAAATGCGTTCAGCTTTAATCCGTTTGTCAATCCGTATGATGCGAACGGAAATCTGATCAACAATCCGGGAGCAAAGGCTGCATTCGATTCTCCTTCACAGTTCTCGTCCGGTATCAATCCGATAATAGACTTGGAAGATAAGAATTATCAGAATCAGACCCGTAAGTTTCATGTACTTGGAAATGTTTACTTGCGTTTCAATATTATAGATGGGCTGAAGTTCACTACTACTTTTTCGCCGAACTTCTATCATAGCCGTCAGGGAATCTTTTTTGCCAAAGGTGTGAATGATAAGAATCCCAACGGTTCGGGTTATTATCAGAAGAACAAGACCAACAAGGCTGAAGTGATTAATACTGACCGCCTTGACTGGACATGGGATAACCAAATTGACTATAACAAGACCTTTGGCGACCATACCATCGGTGCGATGGGACTTTTCTCCATGTATCGTTCCGATATGGAAACCTATACAATGTCGGGCACTAATATCTCCGATGACCGTTTGGGTTACAATGCATTGGATAAGGCGGGAGGTGACAAGAATATTGCCTCTTCCTATACAGAATCCTCTTTGGTTTCTACCGCTCTCCGTCTGAACTACTCTTATAAAGGGAAATACATGGCTACAGCTACGGTACGTGCCGATGGTTCATCCCGTTTTGCACAAGACAAACGTTGGGGTTGGTTCCCTTCCGTAGCTTTGGCTTGGCGTGCTTCCGAAGAAGAATTCCTGAAGAACATTGACTGGATGAGCAATTTGAAGCTGCGTATGTCTTACGGGGTTACCGGTAATAATAATGTAAGTGATTATGTAACGGTTGCCACTGCCGCCGGTCCCAGCTACGTAGTGTTGGACGGAAGCGAAATGCAAGGCTACTATCAGAATGGACTGGTCAACCAGGCTTTGATTTGGGAGAAAGTGAAAGAATTTGACTTTGGGGTGGACTTCTCAGTATTCGATAACCGCATCAGTCTGACGGCCGACGTATATCGCCGCTTGTCCGATGGACAAATCATGGATCGTACCGTTCCGTTGGAAACCGGAGAGAAAACCTCTACGTTCAATATCGGTTCGGTTCGTAATACCGGTATCGAATTGGGACTGCAAGTGGGCGTGATACGTACCAAAGATTTCAATTGGGACCTTAATATGAGCTTCTCACGCAACTGGAACAAGATTCTGGAACTGAGCAACGGTAAAGTGGACGAAGTAGCCAGCAACCGTTTCATCGGTGAACCTTTGAACGTTCTGCGCGATTACCTCCATACGGATGTCATTACAGACAAGGGTGTAACCATGAAAACAAAAGACGGTGATATTCATTATACCTTGCAAGAGGTTTATCAGAAGTATGGCTGGCACGAAGGACAGATTGGTGTACACGACTGGGATAACAACGGTAAGATTGACGATAATGACAAGCAAATCTTCGGTTGCACCGATCCCAAGTGGATGGGAAGCCTTACTTCTACCATGAACTATAAGGACTTCGACCTTTCTATCATGCTCTATACCAAACAGGGACAATGGTCGCGCAGTTATTTCCACGAAAGATACCTGCAATACAATGACCGCGGTAGCCAGCACATGGACTTTGACTATTACATTCCGAAGGGTACGCCCGTCATCGACCATAATACGGGAGATATCGTATATACCACTGAAACCCATTATGGAAAATATCCCTATCCTACTCAGAGCGATGCTACGGCCGGCGGTTACTTCGGCGACCGAGGCAGTGCTGCCGATGAAGGTTGGAGATACCACAAGACCTCTTTCGTGAAGGTAAAGAATATCTGCCTGGGTTATACATTCCCCAAACAATGGATTAGCAAAGCCGGATTGCAACATTTGCGTCTTTATTTGAATGTGATAAATCCATTCTGTTTTACCAATTACGAGGGCTTTGATCCTGAATGGGCAAGTGCCCGCCTGACCGATGGCGGTCCTGCTTCAATAACCTATCAGATAGGTGCTAACATTAAGTTTTAATCCTATAAAAAGAGCATAACATGAAAAAGTTTATATATACAACGGCTATTTTGGCTTGTTCGGTTCTGGCTACAGGCTGTGACGATTTCCTCACACCGGAGAATAAATCGAACGTATCGGATATTGAATATTTCTCTACCCAGACGGGTTTTGAATCTCTGGCGGCAAATGCTTATGAGAAGTTACGCAATGTATATGCCACTACTTCCTATGTGGATTATTTCCAGGCGGGTACGGATATGTATTGCAGTGCCCGTAACAAGAACGACCAGCCTCTGCATGAATACGAGAACCTGACTCCGGAACACTCCAAGATGAAAGACCTCTATACTTATTGCTTCAACGGTATCCGCGCCGCTTATGCAGTGAAGTATTATGCTGCCGGTGCGGCTGTCAGCGATGACCTGCGCAACAAACGTGTAGATGAGGGTAGAGTGATAGCGGCAAACTTCTATTATATTCTTGTGAATACTTTCGGCGGTGTGCCTTTGATAAAGGAGTATGTGGAAAACATTGAAACCGGTTATCCAAAAGCATCGGCAGAAGAGGTATATACTTATATTATCGAAGAACTTGAAGCGGTTGTTACCGCCAATCACTTGGAGAGCTCCACTGCAACCTTAGGAGGCGGACGTGCCAGCATGGAAGCGGCACGCGGTTTGCTTGCCAAGACTTATCTGGCGGCTGCATGGGATTTGGGCAAGAATGAATACTTTGCCAAAGCCGGACAGTATGCCGATGCGGTAATCAATAACCGTAGTCTGAATACTCCTTTCGCCAATCTGTGGAAAGCGGATGGAAGTGGAGACGATAACGAGGAATTTATTTGGGATGTGGAGTACGATTATGCTTCTGCAAATAACAAAGTGGATGGCGGACATCCGTGGAGCAGCTTCTACTGTAACTATGTAGGTGGTAATGAAGATAATGGAAAGGCAACCACTTCAAGCTATGTTCCTACCGTACACGCATTGGAATATTTTGCAAAGGGAGATGTGCGTTACGATGTGACTTTCCTGAAAGAGCTTCCCAAGATAGACAAAGGCTTCGATTCTTACTGGGATTTCTACAAAGATAATAAAGAGAGTTATGTGGGTTATGAAATCCTGCGCTATTATCCGGCTTGGTATGAAACCGATGAGGATATAGCAGCATGGAGAGCCATTGATCCGGAGAATCGTGCAGGCACGTTTATTCTTCCGATGAAAGAGAATACTTACGATCCGCAAAACTTGAATAACGCACCAATGACCTATGACCAGTTCGTGTTGCAGGTATATGGCGGTTCACCTTGTCGTAAGTTTGATGACAGCCAGACGGCACTTTATTCAAATGCGACGGATTATCGTGATATTCACATCATCACATTATCCGAAATGTATCTGGTGGCAGCCGAAGCTTATTTCAAAGCCGGAGATGACAAGGCATTGGACCGCTTGAACGAAGTACGCCGTCGTGCCAATCTGTCACCGGAAACTTCTATTGACATCGACAAGATTCTGAAAGAACGTGCTTGTGAACTTTTCGGTCAAGGTTCCAGATGGATGGATTTAAGACGTACGCAGAAATTGGTAGAGTATAACAATCTGTATAATCCACAACTGCAAGGAAAGGCGCAAACAGCTATCGGGCAGAAACTGCTTCGTCCCATTCCGCAATCGGCTATTGACGCCAACGATAAGCTGACGCCTGCCGACCAGAATCCGGGTTATTAATATCAACTTGCCGGTTTTTTAAGGTTTTCACCATAAGGATTACACAGAGGGCGCAGAGTTTTAATCCTCTATCTGCGAATAGAATAAAGGAGTATTTCTCCTCTATGCCCTCTGTGTAATCCTTATGGTGAAAATTTATCATTGATGCCTAATCTGTAAACAAGTATGTACTTTCCCTACCTTTTCTTCTTTTTATACTCAGTAGGCGTTATGCCATATTGTTGCTTAAAACATTTGCTGAAGTAGTGGGAATCGTTGATACCTACCATATAGGCTATCTGGGCCATGCTGTACTCTTCTGTTTCGATGAGCTGTACAGCGCGTTTCATTCTTACCTCCTTCAAGAACTCAATGGGGGACAATCCTGTCAGCGTTTTCAACTTCTTGAAAAATACGGAACGGCTCATGTTTACTTCCGATGCGATGTCTTCCACCATAAGTTCGCCGTTATCCAGGTTCTTCTCGATAGTTTCCATTATCTTGTCCATGAATCTCTGGTCGTTGGGTGAGAGGACTGGAACCGGCTCTTTCTCTGTTTCGGAATCATTCTGCTCGGAAGCGTTGGGTAACAGACTGGCACAATAGAGAGCCTGTAATTTCTTCCTTTGCTCGAGTAAGTTAATGATACGTGCTTTCAGGTAGGCAGCGCTGAAAGGTTTGGTGATGTAGTCGTCGGCACCTTGCTGCATACCCTCTATCTTACTCTCAATGGTTGACTTGGCTGTTAAGAGCACAATAGGAATGTGGCTGGTAGTCATTTCTTCCCGTAAGGCGTGTACCAATTCAATGCCGTCCATTTCGGGCATCATTACGTCGCTGACGATAATATCGGGCTGGTAGGTTTTACTTTTCTCCAATCCCACCTTTCCGTTTTCTGCTTCTATTACGTTGAAGTATTGGACGAAAATAGTCTTTAAGAAGAAACGTAACTCCTGGTTGTCTTCCACAATCAGGATGCTTTCTCTTTCTTTGTTTATATCTTCTTCCTCATTCCCGGTAAGAGAGGTCAACTGCGAACTTGGGAAGACCTGATTAATATCAGTAACTACCTCATCGGAAAGGATAAACTCCGTAGTTTCGTCAAAATGTTTCCTTCCTTTCAGTAACTTAACGGTAAAACGACTCCCTTCGCCTGCTTTACTCTGTAGACTGATACTGCCGTGATGTATCTCAATGAGTTCTTTTACCAGGGACAAACCGATGCCTGTGCTGGACTGGTTAAAAAGATTCTTGTCTACAAGGCTTTCAAACCTTGTGAATAACGAACTTTGTTTATTCTCGGGGATACCGATACCCTGGTCTTCAACGGAAATGGCTATGTCTTTATCCGAGTCGGTTATTACCACTTTTATCAGTTTGCCTTGCGGGGTGTATTTAAAGGCATTGGATAGCAAGTTGAATAATATCTTTTCCAGTTTATCTACATCAGCCCAGACGTTGAGCGAAGATAGCGGGGACTCCATTTTAAAGTCTATCTGATGTTCGTCCGCCAGATAGTTGAAACTTTCCATAATATGGCGTACGAAAGGAATCAGGTCTATCTGCTGAACCCGCATCTTCATCTTGTTATTCTGTATCTTCCGGAAGTCGAGTATTTGGTTGACAAGACGTAGCATGCGGTTGGTGTTTCTTTCTACCAAAGTCAGCTGCTCTTTTTCTTCTTCCTTTAAATGCCCGTTCTGCAAGATTTGCTCGATGGGGCCGGCAATCAGCGTAAGCGGGGTGCGCAACTCGTGGGATATGTTGGTGAAGAACCGGAGCTTTATATCCGATATTTGTTGCTCTACGGTTACCTTATGCTTCAAACGGAAAAAGGTAAAGAGGATATACGTTGCTGTAAGGATGACAAGTGCTATGAGCAAAACATAGAGCAAATACGCCCAGGGTGTTTCCCAGAAAGAAGGTAAAATAGTAAAGTCGATGGTACGGGTGTTCTCTACCCATACACCGTCACTATTGGTCGATTTTACTTTCAGCGTATAAGTGCCTTTGGGGAGGTTGGTATAGGTGGCGGTATGCTGGTTGCCGATATAGTTCCAGTTCTTTTCGAACCCTTCCAGTTGGTAGGCGTACAGGATACTGTTGGGATACCTCATATCCAAGGCGGCAAATTGTATGTTGAAGCCGTTTTGTTTATGCGATAACCGGATGGACTGCATATCGTCTATGTTGTTTATCCGCATCTTCTCCCTCTCCGGACCGGGAATGTCTTCCGCTGCCTGGAAATGTGTAAACAGAATAGGGGGAACATAGCTGCTTCCACCTACCGAATCCGGCGAAAAGTACAACATTCCTTTCATGGTACTGAAGATGAGTTTATTCTCCCGGGTATGCAGGGCGGCGCCTTCGCTAAAGTTGATGTGCTGCGGGAAAGACTTGGCCTGATAAGTGGTGAACTTCTCCGTGGCAGGATCGAACCTGCATAATTCTTCTTCGGTTGCCATCCATAACATCCCTTTGTCATCTTCTTCTATGGAAAGCAGAATATCGGTGGGAAGTCCGTCCTGACTTGTGTAAGATTGAAATCTGGCTTTTCCGTTGTCCAGGGAAAGCAGTTTGTTGAAGCCGCCTCCGAAGGTGGCTATGTACATTTCATCTTTTTGGTTGAAGAAGATGTTGTGTACGTCGTTATTACTGAGGCTTTGTCCGTCTCCCGGAATACGGGTGAAGTGGTTGAATTTTATTTGTTCGGGTGCATGGTCCGGGTTGCTGCACATCAGTAGTCCGGTGGCACTGCCTATCCATAGGTTGCCCTGCCGGTCGCCAGTGATGAAACGCGTGCGGTTGCACAGGTCTATGGGATAGTTCTTAAGTTTATTCCGGTAATTGATGAACCGGGGAGTTGAAGCATCCGTTTGTGGGTCTAAATAGTTAATCCCTTGTCCCCAGGTGGCAATCCACAACCTTTTCCGGTTGTCTTCGTACAAACTGTATATTTCGTTTCCACTCAGGCTGTATGGATTCTTCGCGTCAGTGGTGTAATGTTCTAACCTGAACTTGAGAGGAGCATGGCGGCGGGCTGCTATCAGTCCTTTACCCTTGGTTCCTATCCATACCGTGCCTTTATGGTCTTGCGTGAAAGCATACGCCATACCCAGTTCATCCGCACTGTTGGGAGTAATGTTACCTTGTGCCGTCAGGTTTCCTATGTATTGCAGGTTCTTGTTATATATCCGTATGATTTTGTCCTTGCTTCCCACCCATATATATCCGTCGCGGTCTTGGTAAACGGCACGGATGTTATTGGCGGTGTGCTCAATATCTTTGGGGTAGGGGGTAAGCAGGTTAAAACAGTTGGTGTTGAAGGTCACTTTTTCCAGTCCGTTGGCCAGTGAACAGAACCACAGATTGCCCTGCTTGTCCGAGAACAGGCTCGTTACTCTGTTCTCCTGCGTCCAGCCGGTTTGTAATGACGGATTATAGAATGAAACCAGCCGGTTGTTCTTCTGGTCATACCAGCCTACACCTCCGCCGGCAGGATGTATCCAGGTAACTCCGTTTATATCTTCGTAGACGTTTATTTCCATTCTTCCTTCCGTCATATCCTTTCCGTACTTATCTTGCAGAATGAAGTGGTCTGTCTGTTTATTGTGTGGATTGAAACGGGTGATTCCCGGTAGTTCGAACATCATCCAGATTTCATTTTGAGCACTGATGTAGACATCTCTGACGCAGTTGCTTTTTAGCTTCTTATGGTTTTCTTTAGTATAGTGCTGGTGGGTTCCTGCCGGTATGTCATAGATGAAAAAACCGTCGTTTTCGGTACCGATGAATAGTTCTTTTTGGGACAGGGACCGGACGAATTTGATATTGGAACCGGTAGGCAGTTCGGATGAACTGAACTTACCGTTGTGGAATAACAGGAAACGGCCTTTTGTTGAAGCGAAATATATACCGTCTCCATGTTCTGAGGCGTCATAAAATGACTGTTTCCCGGTGGGCTGGTTGACAAAGTAAGATTGTACAATAGCTTTGCCGGTAGTCATATTTACCCGGTATAATCCATTTTCAGTCAGTATCCATTGATTCTGTTGTTTGTCCTGATAGATTTTGTTTACTTTTTCAGGGACGGGGATCTGGTTAGTCTTGAAGAAGTTGACGACTGTCAGTTCATGGGTATCGGGATGGGTGGAAACATGCACCAGTTCACCTTGTAGGGTAGTAAACCAGATATCACCGGTGGAAAGTACGTAAATGTCCTGTGAGGAATATTTTTCATAAGGAACAGCCTGGAACTGTCCGGTCTTGGGGTTGAAACGGTAGATTTGATGATCGTACGTCTGCATCCAGATATAACCGTAACGGTCTTCTTTAATGTAATCCAACCGGTTGTTGCTTAGTTCGATGTTGTCTCCCGGATGCGCTTTATAATTCTTGAAAGTATATCCGTCGAACTTATAAAGACCGTTCCAAGTGGCAAACCACATGAGTCCTTTGTGGTCTTGCAAGATGGACCGTATTGTCTTTTGTGACAATCCGTTCTCCGATGTGTATTGTGTGAAGGTATGTGGAGGTTGTCCTGAAATTTTAAGGACAGTCAGAAGAATGAATAATGTGAATAGAAAGTTTCTTTTGTTGAGCATGATATTTCCTTTATTTAAACCATCTGTATGAAATTGGAAACTAAGGCTACTGTCCGTCATAGCAACGTGCTGTCCGGTATTCGGCATCTGCCAATGTTTCTTCGGAAATTATTTAGGAGCGGGAGGCGTGTTTTAACAACGCCATGACTTACTGTATCCGATTGTGCGGAATCCTTCAATTGTATGGATGCAAGGATTGAGAAAAGGAAGATGAATCGTTTCATGATATTGCTAAAATAAAAACAAAGATAAATGATTTTTCGTTGGAATATGTATCTTTACGGCACAGAATGGACTTATTTATGAAAAAAATCTTATATTTAATAGTCGGATTATTATGTACGTTGCCGGTTAAGTCACAGCCGGCCTGTTTTTTTACCCATTATTCATCCGAAGAAGGTCTTTCGCAAAATACGGTTATGAGTATTTTGCAAGACAGGAAAGGAAACATGTGGTTTTCCACATGGGATGGAATCAATAAATTCAACGGCTATGTTTTCAGGACCTATAAAGCCAAGTTTGATAACCGGATTAATTTGACGAACAACCGCGTGGACCACATGTATGAGGACAAATACGGTTTCCTTTGGTTGCAGACATACGATAATCAGGTCTATCGCTTTGACACCCGTTCCGAGAAATTCGAGCACGTACCTGCTACGGAGGAGAAAGGAGGCAGGATTGTCATAACTTCAATAAAAATGTTGCCATGCGGTTCAGTATGGCTGCTTTCGGAAAACGAAGGCGCTATTCGTGTGAAAACGGATCCGGCTACCTATCGCCTTTCTTCGGAGTGGTATTCCGATAAATCGGGGTTGCTTCCGGCAACGCGTGTGTACGATATTTATGAGGATCATGCCGGCAACGAGTGGGTTTTGACCAACAACGGATTGGGAATGCTCGCTGCCGGAAACCGCACAATGGCTTCTTATTTCGTGGAGACTGCAAAGAAAGAAAAAGGGAAAGGGCAGTTCTTTTATGTGGCTCAGGAATATGGGAATGAGATATTCTTCGGTTCGGATCATGGGCGGATATGGCGTTACCAAAAGCAAGGAGGGCAGTTCGAACTATTACAGCTACCCGCCTCTTCACGTATTGTGGAGATAAAAAAGATGAATGAACAGGCAATTCTGATTGTAACGAAGACAGACGGTTTCTTCGTCTATGATGTAGCGTCTAAAGGAATGGAACACTATGAAGCCTCGCGACTTCCTAAGGCACCCGTCCGTTCTGCCTATATGGACAAGTACTCGGAAATATGGTTCGAACAGGAAGTGCCGGGTACTGTGGCCCATTTCAATGCGAAAACAAAAGTCCTGAAAACGGAAGTGATACCGGTGGAGCCCACCAGCACAGACCGTTCGCGTCCGGCTTTTCACGTACACGAAGATATTTACGGGACGGTATGGGTGCATCCTTATGGGGGCGGCTTTTCACGTTTCGATAGAGAAAACAACCGTTTGCAGTCTTTCTACAACGGACTGTCAGATGCAAACTGGCGGTTCTCCAACAAGATCCATTCGGCCTTTTCCGACAGGCAGGGTAATCTGTGGATGTGCACGCATTCCAAAGGGTTGGAGAAAATAACTTTTCAGGCGTCGCCGTTCCGTATGATAACTCCGGAGCCTCACCGCTACGAATCTTTGAGCAACGAAGTGCGTGCGCTTTGCGAGGATGCCGAACACAATCTTTGGGTAGGACTGAAAAACGGAAAGTTGCGGGTGTATGGCAACGACCATTCGGAGCGCGGATACTTGACCGAGGCCGGAACCATATCGCATGCAGGCGCTCCTTTGAAGGGAAATGTCTATTTTATATATCAAGACAGTAAGAGCAACCTTTGGATTGCGACAAAGGGAGAGGGACTCGTAAAAGCGGAGCCCCAGAACGGAATGTGTTATAAGCTGACGCGCTACCGGCATCGGAAAGAAGACATATATAGCTTGAGTGATGATAACGTATATTGTGTGTATGAGGACGGCAGAGGGCGCATTTGGGTTGCTACTTTCGGAGGAGGCGTCAATTATTTGACGCACAATCAGGACGGCGAGGAAATATTTGTCAGCCACCGCAACAATCTGAAAGGTTTCCCTATTGACAAATGTCATAAGGTGCGTTTCATCACAGGGGATCATCGGGGGAATATCTGGATTGCCACGACCGTAGGGGCATTGAGGGTGAACGGAGACTTCAAGAACCCTGAAGATGCTGTCTTTCATCATTATCAGCGCATACAGGATGACATGTACAGTTTGAGCAACAACGATGTGCATTGGATTCTGTCTACCGGAAAGAAGGAACTCTATCTGGCCACCTTTGGCGGCGGGCTGAACAAATTGCAGTCCATAGACGAGGACGGTGATGCGGCGTTCAAGTCATATTGTGTAGAGGACGGTTTGCCTTCGGACATATTGCTTTCTATTCGTGAGGACAACAAAGGAAATCTTTGGATGAGTACGGAGAATGGCATCAGCAAGTTTATACCGGAAGAAGAACGGTTTGAGAATTATGCCGACAAACATCTCTCGTCCCGCCTGCGCTTCAGTGAAGCGGCGTCGCTTTACACTTCGTGGGGAAACCTTATGTATGGAACGAGTGAGGGCATCTTCCTTTTCAAACCGGACTCGCTCCGGAAAAGTACGTATGTTCCGCCGTTGGTATTCTCCAAACTGCTGATATCGAATGAAGATGTGACTCCGGGTGAAAATTCGGTATTGCAACGCAGTCTGGATGATACCCGCCGGTTGAAGCTCTCCCACAAAGAGAATATTTTCACCATTCAGTTTGCGGCGCTCGACTATACGGACCCTTCGGAAATCCAATATGCCTATATTTTGGAAGGCTTTGAAAAATCATGGAATTACGTCGGCAAGCAGCGAATGGCTACTTATACCAACTTGCCCAAAGGAGATTATGTGTTTAAGGTACGTTCTACCAATGCCGAGGGGGTGTGGACGGAGAATACGCGCTTGCTCGATATAGAGGTGCTTCCCTCTTTTTGGGAGACTCCTTTCGCCTATTTCTTGTATGTGCTGTTTGTGCTGCTGATTATCGTAACGGCTGTTTACATTTTGTTTACAATCTATCGTTTAAAGCATGAGGTATCCGTAGAGCAGCAAATGACGAACATGAAACTGCGTTTCTTTACGGATATTTCCCATGAGTTGCGCACGCCTTTGACCTTGATTTCCGGTCCGGTGGAGTATGTCTTGAGCAATAAGCGGTTGCCGGCGGATGTTCGTGAGCAATTGCAGGTTGTGGAACGCAATACGAACCGTATGCTGCATCTGATCAATCAGATACTCGATTTCCGGAAGATACAGAACAGGAAGATGAAGATGCAGGTGCAACGTGTTGATGTGGTGGCGTTCACCCGTAAGGTCATGGAAAACTTCGATTCCGTAGCCGAGGAGCACCGGATTGATTTCTTGTTTGAAACGGAGAAGCCCGGACTCTATCTGTGGATAGATGCCGACAAGTACGAAAAGATAATCTTCAACCTGCTTTCCAATGCCTTCAAGTACACTCCGAATGGAAAGATGATCAAGGTGTTTATCCATGAAGACAAAGACACTGTTTCCATTGGCGTGCAGGATCAGGGCATTGGTATTGCCGAGAACAAGAAAAAGTCGATCTTTGTCCGTTTCGAGAATATGGTAGACCGTAACTTGTTCAATCCAAGCACAGGCATCGGTCTGTCATTGGTGAAGGAACTGGTGGAAATGCATAAGGCGTTGATCTCGGTAGACAGCAAACTGGGCGAGGGAAGCTGTTTCAAGATCGACTTCCAGAAAGGAAAAGAGCATTATGACGATTCGGTGGAATTCATGCAGGATGATGCAACGGTTTGCCTGGAGGTGCAGCGGCAGCAAACGGAAGAAACGGTCTCCCCGCAATCGGAAACGGAAAGAGAAGCACAGGAGAATGAGGACATGGCAACATCCAAAGGACTGATGCTTCTGGTGGAAGATAATGCCGAGTTGCGCATATTTCTGCGGAGCATTTTCTCGCCCGAATACCGTATTGTAGAAGCTGCTGACGGCATGGAGGGCTGTGATAAGGCTTTGAAGCTCTTGCCGGATATTATTATCAGTGACGTGATGATGCCGGAGAAAGACGGTATTGCCATGACCCGCGAGTTACGTGCGGATATGACAACCAGCCACATCCCTATTGTGCTGCTTACCGCAAAGTCGTCCATTGAAAGCAAGTTGGAAGGTCTGGAGTATGGTGCCGATGATTATATAACCAAACCTTTCAGTGCTACTTATTTGAAAGCGCGTGTGAAGAATTTGCTTGTTCAGCGGCAGAAGTTACAAATGCTGTACCGTCAGGACTTGATGTCGGCAGGAATGGCTATACCTGTCTCCGATGAACAGACGGAGAAGCGTCTTACCGATAATCCGGAAACGGACAAATCTCCGGTCATGTCTCCCAACGACCGTAAGTTTATGGACCGCCTTGTCGAATTTATGGAGAAGAACATGGATAACGGTGAACTGATAGTGGATGATTTTGTGCACGAGCTGGCCGTCAGCCGTTCTGTCTTCTTCAAGAAACTGAAGACCCTGACCGGTTTGGCGCCTATTGAATTCATCAAGGAAATGCGCATTAATCGTGCTGTACAACTGATAGAAACGGGAGAATATTCCATGACGCAAATATCCTACATGGTAGGTATCAACGATCCGCGTTATTTCAGTAAATGCTTCAAACAGAAAATGGGGATGACACCAACGGAGTATAGGGATAAGGTACTGAAATAGGCTGCTGTTTAGTGCCCGGAATGAACATTAATGTTTTTGATATGTTCTTTTTGAATAATTACAAAACCAAACCGTAACTATGATCGTGTATTTAATTAGTTTGCTTGTTATTGGCTCGGCAATAGCTTGGAGCCTCTGGAAAGCCCCTTCGGACAAAGAGTTATGGGGAGAGGATGAGTTGGAATAAAGTGGCCTAAATTCTTTCTCCAGGAGGGCAGAAAGTTTTTCATGCGTGCCAGTTGCAGTCCCCTAATAGGAATTGGGTTAAAACAAAATTCAGTAATCATTCGTCATTCAGAATGGAGTGACAGAATGATTACTGAATTTTATTTTGATACGACTCTTTTAAGTAGAATCTATAATGTCGTTTACTTCAACCAGCGTGGGTCACCTACCTTGTCTATGATGAGGTCTTCATTGGTGATAGTGAAGTCTCCATTTGCTTCATCCTTGAATGCAGGATCTACAAACTTTTCTTCTACGCAGTTGGGGTCTGTAAATACATTGGTTGCAACATCGTTGATCTTGTAATTGATTATACCGGCTTTTTCTGCCTTGTAGTAACGATTGTTGCTGACAGTGATGCTCTCCGTTTCAATATACTTCTGGTTATTCAGATAACCGGAGAAATTCATTATCAGATTACTCTTCATAGTGACTTTTGCACCCGGATATCTGACATACATCAGACGATTAAAGGTATTGGCAGCACCGACTATGGTGTTGTTTTCCAATTTGATGCTATATTCGGTAATCTTAGGATTCCAGGGCTTTTTGTCTTCAGTGCCGTCAATGCGGATGAATTCACGTGCTTTTACCTGAGAACAATTATAGAAAGTATTGTTGGTGATGGTCAGTTTCTTGATTGTACCTGAGCGGCTATCAAGAAGGTCGCCGCCATTGCATGCAATATCATAAACGAGACAGTTGTTAATGGTGATAGCATCTACTGTTATGGGCTTTGACGGATTACTGATTACGAATATTCCTTCTTTATAACCTCTGATTTCGCTTGCTTCGATCTTGAACTCTTTGGCTGTGGTTCCGTCTTCGTATGAAAACATTCTTTTTACTGCTGCTCCGTTACCGTCCATGATAATGTTTCGCATGACGATTCCCGAACCTTCAATCATATTGAATTTGCCCACCAAGACAGGCTTGTTCTTGAAGCGCTCGCCGACAATCTGTATCTCTTTATTGACCTCTACTTCACCTATGTCATAAGTGCCGGCTTGAATTAAGATTAGGTTTTTGTTTTCGTTTGCTTCAGTTACAGCGTCTTGCAGGGACTTACCATCGGGGGATACTACTATTGCTGTTGCAGGATCAATCAAAGTGGTCAAAGTACGGACTCCGCAGTTCTTTTCACCATTGAGCAACTTAGCTGTATAGGTGGTGTTGCCTGAAAGGCCGTTGACTATGACTTTTCCACTTTGAAGATCTTGGCTTGATATAGCCTGTTTTACAGTCTCTCCCTCTTCCGGAGTTAATATAACTTCGGTGAATGTTCTGTTCAATTCAAAGTACAAAGTAGCAGAAGAAGCTGTCAAATCATCTTCGTCAACTTCCTTTAGGAGTTTTTCCGGTTCAGTTTTGAAATAGATACCATTCCACTTGGAATCTTTAATATTGTCACCTTTGCACATAAAACGTGCGGAGTACTTGGTATCACCTTCGAGTCCTGTTATATCATAAGGCATATCTTCGGCTGTAAGGTTGGTATAAGTACGTACTGGTGTACCTTGAAATGTCAAACTGTCATTGGCGAAAATTTCTATATCGTAGAATGATGCTTCGGAGTTTATAGTCCAGCTTAAGCGTACGTCGATAGTGTTGTTGACCTTCGCTTCCAAACCGAAGGGAGCAAACAGGTGGTCATGCTCCAAAGTTGTGACTTCTTCGCTTTGGTCTTCGCATGCTGTTGTCAGGACAGCACATGCTAATCCTAACAGATATGTGTATTTTTTGAACTTGTTCATAATCTTTTTTATTGTGTATGTTTAACAATTTATTAATTGTTGTTCAAAGTTCCGTTACTGCTGTCGATGAATGTCTGCCAGATGGGCCAGTATTGGTTTTCATCAGGATTCTTTTGATAAAGTACATCAATCAAGGCGTCGGGTAACTTTTCTGTATTAATCCATGTGGTGCTTTCATAATCGGCCGGAGCATTCTCTGTTTCTCCATGATTTAATCCGTAGAAAAGCAAGGTTTCACCGTCTTCTGCAGTTTTGTAGTAAAGCTTGTCAGATAGGTCATCATAAGGGCTTTCACGTCGTGCCAGTTTTTTCATCTTATCTTTGGCTTCATCCAATTTCGTTTTCAATAAGTTCCAACGGATCAGGTCGGCTTTTCTTAAGGATTCACCGGCGAATTCAAATGCGCGTTGTTCGACGATGGCATTGAAGAAGGCATCATGATTGGCAGTTGCCTGATTCATGTATGTTGTCACTTTAGATGCCGGTAGGGCGCGGTCTAAGATGGGTTTTAGATATTGTGCGGCATTTGCCGGGTTCCCTTCTAATTCATTAATTGCTTCTGCGGCCATTAAGTAGACGTCTGCTAAGCGCATATATTGCCAGTTTACACCGTCGTCGTTGGTAGAAGTCACAATGCGGTTCATCCACTCATAACGTAATTTTCCAAAACACCAGCTTTTTAAACTGCGCAATTCCTGCTTTGCTTTTCCGTTTACTAAATCTTTGCCCCATTCGTAGGGCACGCAAGTGATGTCACGACGTACATCCTGTATGTCATAATCGTAGAATAGGTAAGGCAATGGGCCATTAACCCCGCCTTGGGCTTGTGCGGTGTATTGGTCGGCAACATTATGTTTTACTCCAAATGTATATAGCACTCGGCCTCGTCCACTTGCAAATGGAATTTCCCAAAGGGATTCACCACCGGCTGTAGTGTTGTCTTGGCATAATTTGGTGAAATTTTCTTTGAATGAGCCTAATTCACAACCACTGTTCTTTATAACGTCTTCACATTCGTTCTTTGCAATAGTATACATTTTGTCAACACTCAATTCGGGGTTTGTGCTTCTGCGTACTCCGTCTGCGCGCTGGCTGTAACCGGCAGCATAGAGGGCTATACGTGCACGAAGTCCCTTCACAAAAGCTTTATTGACACGTTCTGTGCTTTGGGTTACTTTGGATTCATTGGGCCAAGGAACCATATTTGCTGCTTTTTCTAAATCACTTAAAAGCCGGATATAGATTTCGTCTCTGTCGGTTCTTGGAAGGTAAACGGTTTCGGAAGTGTTGGGTTCAAAGCGCGCGGGAACATCTCCCCAGCCTTTAATCAAGTCCAAATAGAGCACTGCTCTCAATGTCATTGCTTCACCCAGAAGTTGGGCGAAATCAGCATCCTTAAGATCTGAGTAGGTTTCTAGTCCACGAATACATAAGTTGGCGCGCTCAATACCTTCATAGAACTTAGCCCAAGCATTATTTGCCGTATTCATTTGAGTGTTGGAGGGACGTGCAGCATATGTGCATAGTTCGTATTTGCCATCATCCGCCACTTTTGAAGCATCCATGTTGTTTATCCATTCAATATCGGAATTCTGTCCATAGTAAGGAAGAAAACGACCGCGATAGGAGTTGGTTTCGCCAAAAGACTGATGTATGCCCATCACTGCGGCTTCAGCCAGTTCTTTTACTGAAAACAAGTTGGGCTCTTCCATTGCAGACTGCGCCGGAGCATCCAAATCACAAGAGGTTACTATACCTGTCAATGATAGGGATAAAAGTGATATGTATATAAATCTTTTCATATTTATTTTTCTTTTTATTAGTGGTTTAGAAGTTCAAATTGACACCTATGACAAACTGACGGCTCTTGGGATACGCTGAGTAATCGACACCCGGAGTCAGATTTGTTTTGCGAATAGTTGAGACTTCAGGATCATATCCGGAGTAATTGGTGATGCAGAATAAATTGTAACCGGTTACATAGAAGCGCAGATTCTGTATCTTTACCTTATTAAGCAAGGCTTTAGGTAGAGTATATCCTAAAGTTAAAGTATTCAGGCGCAGGAATGAAGCATCTTCTACGGCCCAATCGCTGAATACCATACGTGCAGTATAAGGAGACCACATTGTAGTGTTTGCATTCATTTCTGCTAATTTGGCAGGGTCATTACAGATGGTACCGTCGGCATTTAAGTTGGTCCAGCGTTTTCCGTCAGCCATGTCTGAAATCATGTTACGATATTGATATTTACCGGTTTGAGTAAATTCAATCTTGTTGGCATTGTAAACATCATTACCATAACTCCAGTTGAAGTTAGCGCTTAAGTCGAAACCGTATGCACGTGCATTGATTGTGAAACCACCTGTATGCAATGGATTGGCGTCACCAATAATCTCACGATCGTCAGAGGTTACTTTATTGTCTTCACTGCCGTCAATATTTTGCAGTTTCATCATACCTGGACGTAATGTACCTACAACGGCCGATGCATCGGTCACTCCTTCTTTTAAAATCCATTTCTTGCTTGTTGCATCATAGCCTTCGAAATCGCTGACTTCATAGCGACCGGCAGAACGGTAACCATACATTTTGCCCACTGCACCACCTTTGGCGATCCAGAAGTCATAACCGATTTCAGAAGAAGCCCAGTAGGTTTCTGCTCCAAAATCGTTCATAATACCGAGATCTTTAATCTTGTTCTTGTTGAAACCAATGTTAGCGCTAAAGCTTAAACCGAAATTTTTTTTGTCGATGGCCGTCCAGTTAAGAGTTGCTTCAATACCTTTATTTTGAGTTTCTCCCATGTTGCGGTATTGATAGTCATATCCTGTGCCGGAAACAGGGAACTGAATTAACAGGTCTTTGGTGGTATTCAGATAAGCTTCGATGCTACCATTCAGTTTGCCGCCTAAGACTGTAAAGTCCAAACCGATGTTACGGGTTATGGTCGTTTCCCATTTCAAGTCGGAGTTGGGCATCGTCTTAGATGCTGCCCAATAATTGCTGAAACCGTTTATCCATGATGTTGCAGATGATACGTAATTTAAGTTCATCTGTCCGGAGGGAATATTGTTGTTTCCGGCAGTACCATAACTGAAACGAAGTTTTAAATCATCCAGCCAGGATTGAGTACCTTCCATGAAACGCTCGGAAGAAATACGCCATGCAACGGCTGCTGAAGGGAAATACCCCCATTGGTTACCGGATGCAAACTTGGAAGAACCATCGGCACGAAATGTTGCACTGATCAGGTATTTACTTTGGAAATCATAATTTATACGACCAAAATATGACAATAATTTATCGTCCGGATTGATGTAGTTGTCAATAGAGAATGGTACTCCCTGTGAAGAGAATTTCCATGCGTCTTTTGCTGTAAATGATTCTGGAAATCCATGAACTATATCGGTGAGTACTTTGGATTTGGTTATAATCCATTCATGTCCTATCATTGCATTTAAGTGATGGCTGTCTCCCTTGAATAACTTGGAAAAATCATAGCTGATAGTATTGGTGTTACGGAATTTGTGGCGGCTTGTATTGGCAAATTGAGCGGCAGGCTTACCTTGATTAGCGTCCGAAGGTACATTCTTAATGTAATAAGTTGTAAGGCCCCAATAGCGTTGGTCGCTATTGCGATAGTCGTCATAACCAACTTCTGTCTTTATTTTGAAATTTTTGAATATTTCCCAGCCGAAGCTGCCTGCTATATTCAGAGTTTTACGCTCTTGCTCGCGGTCATTATCTGAAATAGCGGTTAGCGGGTGATACAGATTTCCTAAGTCGTCGTCAGAGCTGCCTGCTGAAGCATCAAGATTTGAGAGTGGAATCGGAGTGTAGATTACAGCATACTTCAAACGCTTATCCGAATCATAAGTGCTGCTAACATCATTTGCACCACCGCCTTTGATATCGGTATCGGAGTAACGGGCAGAAAAGTCCAATGTTACATTTTTTACAGGTTTGGTATTCAGCTTCAAACTGAAGTTGTCACGTTTGTAGTTGGAGCCTTCCATAATGGCTTTATCATTCATGTGGCTATAACTGAATGCATATCTTATTTTATCACTACCGCCATTGATGTTTAAATTGTGGTTGAATGTATGACCGGTGCGACCGAATGTTAAGTCTTGCCAATCATTATGAGGTATATTGTCATACATGTCCATATCTGTGTAGGCTCCAAAGTAGTTCTCATAAGAACTCATATCATCGGATTTGATGAGACCTGCCAGTTCGTATTGCCACTTGGCATAATCTTTGGGTGATAACACATCGAGTGTTTTGGCTATTTTCTTCCAACTGTAATAAGCATTGTAGCTGACACTTACTTTTCCTTCCTTGCCAGACTTGGTTGTTACAAGAATTACACCGTTGGCACCACGTGAACCATAAATGGCTGTGGAAGATGCATCTTTCAATACGGTGATATCTTCGATGTCTGATGCCGGAATATCGGAGATGGATTCAACCGGGAAACCGTCAACAATGAATAATGGAGTGTTGTCTCCTGTGATGGAACCGCCACCGCGTACGCGGATTTTCATTTCTGCATCGGGAGAACCCTCTGTAGTCGTAATCTGCACACCTGCCATTTTACCTGTTAATGCTTCGGTAGCGGAAGCTACGGGTACTGCTGCCAATACTTCCGAATTGACAGTGGCAACAGAACCGGTCAAGTCCTTACGTTTAACGGCGCCGTATCCGATAACCACAACTTCTTCCAGCGCTTGTGCATCGTCTGCCAAAATTACATCGATAGTTTTTTGTCCTTTGACGGCAATTTCTTGTGTAGTCATACCTACGTAAGAAAATATTAAAGTCGAATTGGACGGAACGTTTAGAGAGTAATTACCGTCAATGTCGGTGATTGTACCATTGCCGGTATTTCCTTTTTGTACTACGGAGGCTCCGATAACGGTTTCTCCTGCTTTGTCTTTCACTGTACCTTTTACGGTTACGTTTTGCGCTGATACGCCAAGCGATATCATGGTTACCAATAAGAATAGTAACATTGTGCGCGTGTTCTTCATTTTAGACATTCTTTGCATATTTATGATTTAAAAAGTGTTTCTCATTCAGATGAGTTTCTCTACACATTGTTAACTCCTTTTTGCAAATGTAAATTGATACGAAAAAGTAGATGTGTAATTTTTGTTTTTAGGTTGGTACTTTTTGTTATCTGTGTAGCATAAGGGAGTTAAAACCCTTCAGGAGTATGTTGTAAAGCAGAAATGCAGAAAGAAGTTGCCGGTTTGAACGAAGTCTGGAAAAGAGGACAGGCAGGTGTGAGAATTATTTGCGGCCAGAGATGTGGATTGATAACAGGAAAGGTCTTGTGGAAAAATTGTTTTTGATGATGTGTATTTTTAAGTAAGCATGGAGACAGCCCCTTTGTAATGCTGTTATTCCATTATTATATCAATGATTTCTTCTGCTTTGTCCACAACGTAATCAGGATGGAACTCCTCTAATTCGGTTCGTGGGCGGAATCCCCAAGTCACCCCGCAAGAAGTTACACCGGCGTTGATGGCTGTCTGCATGTCTACTCCGGAGTCGCCGACGTAGAGCACATCTCTTTTATCTGTTTTGGCAATGGTAAGAATGTCTTCCACAATGGTGGGATCGGGCTTTACATTGACCCCTTCCCGCTGTCCGAATACTGTAACGAAATGTATTTTTGGAAAATAGTGTGCTATCAGTTTCTGTGTTGCTGCCTGATATTTGTTGGATGCAACAGCAATCTGTAATCCTTGTGACTGTATTTGTTCCAATAGTTCGGGAATACCGGGATAGGGGTGGCTTTTATCTGCATTGTGTGCGTCGTAATAAGGAATGAATTCTTTGCGGACGCGGAGTACATTCTCTTCATTCTTTGCAGTCTCGGGAAGAGCCCGTTCAAACAGCTTGTTAATGCCGTTACCTACCATGAAGTTATAGGCTGATTCCTCGTGTGTAGGGTAGCCAAGTACATTCAGGGCATGATTGGTGCTTTGTGCCAGATCGGCGATTGTGTTCAACAGTGTACCATCTAAGTCGAATATAACAAGCTTCTTCATTACTCTTCTTTTTAATTTGAGGTGCAAAGATATAATAATCCACCGGGTTGTATAGAAACTTACGGTGGATTTCTATATGAATCTGTTATTTTGTGATTCTGAACCAGTCCACGTCTGTCCAACCGCCATCGTTGGTTACAATGGCCGGACGGGTACAGAACATCCCCACTTTAGCACCGATCCATTTACCTTCTTTTACCTGAAACGGATTACCTAACGACTGGTATTTCTTTCCATCGAGGCTATAACTGAAGTTACACATTACTAACAGGTCGTGCCCGCCTTCACTTTGGGAAATCCGCTTTCCGTCAGAGGAAAATTTGGCACGAAGGTAAATAGTGTTATCTTTTAAATCGGTTGTGCCGTTCACTGTTTCGGGAGTGCCTTTGTCGGCTTTAAGACAGGACACTTGGGACAATACCAGGCCTTTGTCCGTATTCTCCAGAATCAGTCCGGCGTAGTCAAGGCCCATGACGACCAGACCGGTGCGCTCTCCTTTGTACTTTTCCGTAGGTCTGAAAGTCAGTTTCATGGTAGCGGTGAAGTTGGCCGCAGGAGTCTTTTGCAATAATAAGTTGGCTACATCCCATAGATTTTTGTACTCTTTGACAACGGGATAAGAATAAAGCCGCATTATGCTTTGATCCCCTGCATAGTAAGCCCATTTTTCATTGATATTGGCATGCCACTGCCACTGCGGGGAAAGGGTATAGCCATCAAATTCATCACTTTCCTGTGGAGTGCAGATAGGGTATGTTTTGCCTACGTCCGGCTTTTTATAAACTGATACCGGTTCACCACAGCCGTCACCGTCTTTGTCTATGCCGATAACAGGCCAATCGTTTATCCATTTCATAGGTTGCAGATGTACCAATCGCCCGTAAGCGCCTACATCCTGAAAATGAAGAAACCAATCTTCGCCCGTAGGGGTGTCTACCCATGCTCCTTGGTGAGGACCGTTGACGGGGCTGTTGCCTTGTGCCAATACTTTCTTCCATTCGTAAGGGCCATATATGTTTTGGGAACGGAGCACAACTTGCCACCCGGTAGGCACGCCGCCTGCAGGATGGAATATATAGTAATAGTTTCCTCTTTTGTAGAGTTTCGGCCCTTCACATGTCTGATGCGCTTCATGCCCGTCGAAGACGATGCGCGACTGTGTGATGGCTTTGGTGGCATCTGTATTCAGTTCGCAAATGGAAATGATGCTTTTCAATCCGGCACGACTTCCTGCATAGGCGTGTACCATATATACTTTTCCGTCTTCATCCCAAAAAGGGCAAGTGTCTATAATTCCCTTACCCGGCTTAACGAGTACGGGTTCTGTCCATGGGCCTTTCGGATCTTTGGCTTTTACCATGAAGGCGCCCTGGTCGGGATCCCCCCAGAATATGTAGAATTCACCGTTATGATAACGGATAGCAGGAGCCCATACGCGGTTACCATGTTCCGGACGTTCGGGCGTTTCGATAGGAGTCAGGGTATAAGGGATGGCAGCACCGATAATGCTCCAGTTTACGAGGTCCTTGGAATGTAGAATCTGTAAGCCCGGCAGGCAGTTGAAACTGGAGGAGGTCATATAGAAATCATCTCCTACACGACAGGCGTCCGGGTCGGAATAGTCTGCATAGAGTATCGGATTCTTATATTTACCGTTGCCTTGGTCGGCTACCCATGCTTCGGAAACATAATTCTTCTCTTGCGCAGCCAGCGGTGATGCAAGCAGCAGGCAAATGCCTAAAAGTGTCTTTCTTGTTTTCATGTGGCTTGGTTTTTTAGTTTTTAATTTTCACCTGAACCGGATGCTGCAATTCTTCTTTCCATTCGTGCATGTAGGCAAACCATGCTTCGGGTGTGGGATAACCGAAGGTTTCCTTGCAAGAAGTGAACATTGTATAGTAATGGAATCGGTTGCTTCCCGGTGCTGAAACTGTATAAAGGAAATTGTCTTTGTCTTTTACTTCCTTGCGGATGTATTTCTGTGGAATATAAGTGGCGATGCCTACTGTTTCCTTTGCATATTTCACAGTGTCGTTTACAGGCCAGTGTCTTCCCCAACTGCCTATTAAACCTTTATGGTCAGAATCCGAGAGTGTCTCGTTGCCCATGATGTTTTGTACACCGGTGCAAAAGATCTCATCTTTCAGCGGTTCGTCAAAGAAAGTCTCTACCAGCAGATCACGATGTCCCGCATAAAGTATATAACGGTTGGTCATGTTCAACTCTTTTCCTTGATAGTTCCAACCTTTTACAGCTACGTCAACGATAGTGCGTATAGGTCCATAAGCAAGAATACTTTCAGTGCGGAAGGCTACCGGTTCTATATGGGTGGCTTTTGTTCCGTCCCAGCCTTTCAAGGTTCCGACACCGCAACTGTTCCCAACCATTAATACATCATCTCCAAACCCGCGTGCAAGTTGTTCGTCATTAGGATAAAAGCTGCTTTCTTGTATCTCAAGTCTTTTGTTGAATTTACCGTAAGGGTCTATTGTTTGCTTTTGGTTGAAGTAGACGCGATAAGCGACTAATTCAGATTCGAACATTGGGCCATGGCCATGTACCATATTGTAGAAATTAGTGGTGCCCGGTACGGTAACCGACTGTATGGGAGTACGCTTTTGTTTTGGAATATCCCGTATTCTCATTCCGGCAAAGACACGTGCCGGGTAGGTCTTATTTGTTTTGGCAGATGACAAGGTGATTGTTAGCGTATTCGTTTCGTTGGCAGGAACATTCATGACAAAAGCCAACTCGTCAGCTTGCAAGTCTCCGTTCAGGTCATCCAATTGTGAGGGTATTTCTTCCTCACCGTTCAATACGACAGCTGAGCGTACATGGAAACCGGGTTGTAAATCTTCAATCTTTAGAACTACCGGAGCATCGATTTTATCTTTTGTCCATGAATTACTTATTTCAATTGAGATCGTTTTGAAACTTGTCTGTGGTTGCGCACTAAGAATGGATGTCCACAACAACAGGAAACCGGCTAAAAAGGCTGTTCTCATAACAGAGTGTATTTTAATTACAGTTACAAAATTAAACTAAAAGAACAGACAGCTCTCTTTTGGATTAAAAAAGCTGTCTGCTTTGATTTGTTATTTATGCAACTCGCATTGAACGGTTTGCATTGCTTATCGGAATTTACTTGAGATCCAAAACTTTGCCTTCTGCACCAATGGCGGAATATGTCTTTCCGTCAATGTTTAAGTTATTGGCATTCTTGACATTCAGTGTATGTCCTTTAGTCTCTATGCGTATGTTTTCCAGTACAACACCTTCTGCCTGGCTGATGACAACCCCTTCTTTGGCATCACTGATGATCACATTCTTTACTGTTACATTCCTGATGGGCATTTCAGGCAATCCATTGAAGAACATGGCACGCCCGGAACCTTTACAGATAATGTTGGAGATGTGGATATTGCGGAAAGAAGGTGTTTCGACAGTCACTTCAGGTATGGATGCTTTCATGCGGCTTTTCAGATCTTCTTCCGTTTCTTCGCCGGCTGCTTTACCGCCATAGAATAAATCGAACAGTAGTGGTTCGTGAGGTATGTCAATCATGTGGATGTTGTGAATGTAGATTCCTTCTACAACACCGCCACGTCCTCTGGTACTTTTGAATCGTAAACCGACATCTGTACCGAGGAAAGTACAGTCTGCCACATAGATGTTTTTCACACCTCCGGACATTTCACTGCCCACTACAAAGCCGCCATGGCCATGTAGTACTGTGTTGTTTTTCACGATGACGTTTTGACAAGGTTCGCCGCGTTCGCGTCCGTCTTTGTCTTTACCGGATTTAATGCAAATAGCGTCATCACCGGCGTCAAAAATGTTATTGATTATCAGAGCATTCTTGCAGGATTCCAAATCTAAGGCGTCACCGTTCTGAGAATACCAGGGGTTGAATACCTTAACCTGGTTGATGGTGATGTGCTCGCAAGATAGCGGATGCAGACACCAACTCGGTGAGTTTTTAAACGTAACCCCTTCTAATAAGACTTTTTTGCTCTTGACGATATTCAGTAATACCGGGCGCAACCATGGGCGGATTTCATTCCATTCTTCCTCGGTCTCAATACCTTCGGGATTATTGAACTCTTTACAGGCTAATGCTCCTTTTAATGAGCCGGCTGTGGGATACCATATGGATTTGTCTACAACACCACCTGACTTCACGAGAGCATCCCATTGTCCGGCGGTAAGTTTGCCTTTCTTTACAGGACGCCAACTGTCACCCGAACCGTCGAATACGCCGTAGCCTGTAATTGCTATGTTTTCTGCGTTGCGTGCTGAGATAGGCGATTGGCAACGGCGGGTATTTAAGCCTTCAAATGATGTTTCGAGAATAGGATAGGCATTGAAGTCATCCGAAAAGACAATCAATGCATTCTTTTCCGTATATAGATTGACATTACTTAACAGTTCGATAGGACCTGTCAACCACAATCCTTCCGGTATAACCACTTTGCCGCCACCTTTTGCATTGACTGCTTTAATGGCATCATTAATTGCTTTTGTGTTTAAGGTAATTCCATCGCCTTTCGCCCCGAATTGCAGAATATTGACTGTATAATCCGGAAATGAAGGCTGTTCTACTTTTGGCATATTAAAAGGAAGCTCTTTATAGATGCTTTCATCTATGGAGTTTTTGCACTGGGCATGGGCAGCGTTCTGTACAGGGAGTAACGCAAGAGAAAATGTGGTAAGCACAAGTAGCTTTTTGAATAATGTGTCCATTCGTGATACTATATTAATTACTAATTATATGCAGTTACAAGGTAGATTGAAGACTGGTGTTTTCATCGTATCCGGCTATTAATTTCTTGTTTTTCCTCTTTTTTATTATCTTTCCGTAAGCGGCTCTCACGAGTTGCTTACGAAAGAAATAATAGTGGCTTAATTTTCTAACCTTTAAATATTATGAAAAAACCTCTTAATTACCTATTGCAAATGTATCGGGATTTGGCTGAAATGATGTGTACTAATTGTTGGTTTTGGTGTATTTTTTGTGGTTTTAGCCTTTTCTTTGCATGCTTTCGAGGTTTTTGCACTATCTTTGCAGCTCAATTTTAGTAAAATAAGGTATGAGTTACAATTTGTTGAAAGGAAAAAGAGGCATTATATTCGGTGCTCTGAATGAGCAATCCATTGCCTGGAAAGTAGCGGAAAAAGCAGTAGAAGAAGGTGCCACTATCACCTTGTCTAATACACCTGTTGCTGTACGTATGGGTGAAGTTTCGGCATTGGCCGAGAAGCTGAATTGCGAGGTCATTGCAGCAGATGCTACCAGTGTGGAAGATCTGGAGAATGTGTTTAAACGTTCTATGGAAGTGCTGGGCGGCCAGGTGGATTTCGTTCTCCATTCTATCGGTATGTCTCCTAACGTACGTAAGAAACGTACATACGATAATCTTGATTATGATATGTTGGATAAAACGCTGGACATTTCGGCTGTTTCTTTCCATAAGATGATACAAGCTGCCAAGAAGATGAATGCTATTGCTGAATATGGTTCTATTCTGGCTTTGAGTTATGTAGCTGCACAACGTACGTTCTATGGTTACAACGACATGGCGGATGCGAAAGCACTGTTGGAGTCTATCGCCCGTAGTTTCGGTTACATCTACGGACGTGAGCACAATGTACGTGTCAACACGATTTCACAGTCACCTACAATGACTACTGCAGGTTCCGGAGTAAAAGGTATGGACAAGTTGTTCGACTTCGCCAACCGTATGTCTCCTTTGGGTAATGCTTCGGCTGATGAATGTGCTGATTACTGTATCGTTATGTTCTCCGACTTGACTCGTAAGGTCACTATGCAGAATCTGTTCCACGACGGAGGTTTCTCCAGTGTAGGTATGAGTCTGCGTGCCATGGCTACTTATGAAAAAGGTCTGGATGAATACAAAGATGAAAACGGAAATATAATTTATGGATAATAAATAGTGATTGATGATTAGTTGGCTATGCCGGCTTATGGCAAGCCACTAATCATTAATAGCTAATCATTAATCACTAGTTGCTAACTACCAATCATTGCCATGCTTCCTGCGCTTTATCTGTTACCTGTTACTTTAGGAGACACTCCTGTTGAAACAGTATTGCCTTCTTATAATAAAGAAGTTATTTTGGGTATCCGCTATTTTATAGTAGAGGATGTGCGTTCGGCACGTCGTTTTTTGAAGAAAGTAGATAGGGAAATAGATATTGACTCGCTTACGTTCTATACGCTTAATAAACATACATCACCGGAAGATATTTCCGGATATTTGATACCGCTTGAAGACGGAAACTCTATGGGAGTGATTTCCGAGGCTGGTTGTCCGGCAGTTGCCGATCCGGGGGCGGATGTTGTGGCGATAGCCCAACGCAAGAACTTGAGGGTGATTCCGCTGGTGGGGCCTTCTTCGATTATATTGTCGGTTATGGGTTCCGGTTTCAACGGACAAAGCTTTGCTTTTCATGGATATTTGCCTATTGAACCCGGTGAACGTGCCAAGAAATTGAAGGCGTTGGAACAGCGTGTGTACAATGAGCATCAAACCCAGCTTTTCATAGAAACTCCTTATCGCAATAATAAGATGATAGAGGATATCCTGCATAATTGCCGTCCTCAGACAAAGCTCTGTATTGCTGCCAATATTACATGTGAGGGAGAATATATTAAAACTAAAACAGTGAAGGAATGGCAGGGGAGAGTTCCCGATCTCTCTAAGATTCCTTGTATTTTTCTCTTGTATAAATAATCTCCTTTATCTGTTCGTATTCATGTTCGAAACAACTGCTGAAGAAGTTTCGATGAAGATTGTGTTCTATTTGCTGAAATGTCCAAAGCTTTCCACCTTTAAACTTTTTGTTGCATAAGATCGAATCATCATCCAAATCCAGAGTGAAGAGATAAATCAGGCGATTGGTCGCTTCATTTTCAAAATGATACATAAAGTTAAAGTGGAGATCCTGCAATGAAGCTGTTGGCAGGGTATTCAGTAATACTCTTTTAATTCCTTGTTCTAAAGTCTCTCCATATAACAAATAGCTTTCCATTAGCAGATCTGTTTTGCCCTTCTCAAACATGCAACACTGAGGGCGTGGCAATAAGAACAACATGCCATGTGCGGCTACGGTGATGCGAATGACCGGATTGATATATTCATTTTTCCGGTTAATAGCTTCTGAGGCTATCGCTTTGCCAATGACATCTCCTTTTGTAGTTACTATGGGTATGAATACGGTATGTTTCATCACCTTATTGAAATAGTATATACCGAATTGGTTGAACAGAATACTCAGTATGAATACACTGGGAGGAACGATACGGAATAAAACATATCGTGTCGTGTTACTCAGCGGATGACCGAAAAATATGGTGAGTGATGTGATAAGGAAATGTAAGAATCCAAAAAGCAGTAACACGCGGGCAGATACTATGGCAGCTTCGGCTCCTTGTGCGAAAAATTGTTTGCAGCATTTATGAGTTTGGGCGGCGTGGTAATTTAAGAAGCGTTTTCTGTTCAGAAAGATAACGAATGGCGGAATAATGGCACTGATTTCCAATGTCAATGGAAACATTGCTTCCGAACAGTAATCGGTGGAGAAAAAGGACGTTATAGTCAATAGCAATAACATTCCTGTTGTGCAATATAGTATAATCGGGGGGACATGTGAGCCTTTGCGTTGCAACATATAGATGCTAAACAATAATCCTACACCTGTACCGATGTAGATAGCTATGTCTTGTATTATGAATTCGCATAATATAATGGATATAATGACGGGAATATATCCCAGCGACATATTAAACTTGGATGATAGAACTTTTTGCTTGCCCATTCTTATGTTATTTTGCCGTTTCCTTTTTAACAAACGGCTTGTGTGAAATGTTCTTTATTTCATCCTTTTTTGTAGATATAGGGTCGATTTTTCTGCATGGTAAGATGAACGAACCAATGGTGCACTTTCCACTTGGGTGAACCCTTTCTTTAATCCAAGCTCTTTGTAAATGGCAAATTGGGCGGGAGTAATATATTCGGCTACCGCATAATGTTTATGCGTAGGCTGTAAATATTGTCCGATAGTAAGTATCTGGCAATTTGCATTGCGTAAGTCATCCATTAGTTCTTCCACTTCATCCGGAGTTTCTCCAAGACCGACCATGATACCGGATTTGGTGGTGGTACCGCTTTCTGCTATTTGTCGCAGCACTTCAAGGCTTGTTTCATAGCGGGCTGCGCTCCGTACCAGTGGACTGATACGTTTCACTGTTTCCATATTATGGGAGATTATTTCCGGTTGGGCTTCGATTACTTTATCTATCAGCTCTTTTCTGCCCTGAAAGTCGGGAATTAATACTTCAACAGTCGTTTCGGGGTTGAGGCGTTTGATTTCACGAATCGTTTGCGCCCAATGAGCTGCACCAAGATCCGGCAGGTCATCCCTGTCCACAGAAGTGACAACGGCATGAGAGAGCTTCATTAAGGCGATAGATTCGGCTACGTGTACGGGTTCTTTCGGATCCAAGGGCATAGGTTTGCCAGTTTGCGTATTGCAGAATTTGCAGCAACGGGTACAGATGTCTCCGCCTATCATGAAAGTGGCTGTACCTCTTCCCCAACATTCTCCCATATTGGGACAGCGCCCACTGCTGCAGATTGTATGCAGGCAGTGGGATTCTACAATGCGCTTTGTTTCGGTGTAACGTTCGTTAGCGCCGATACTGATCTTGAGCCATTCCGGCTTACGTACTCTTTCAGTCATTTATTTTTTCAACTCCCGGTTAAAGAAATTCGTCAACTTGGTGTACAGATGTAAACGGGTGTTACCGCCAAATATACTGTGGTTACGATTGGTGTAAACCTGCATATCAAATTGCTTGTCAAGTTGTACGAGGTGCTCGGCGTATTCCACACAATTCTGGAAATGAACGTTGTCGTCAGCCATGCCATGTACTAATAACAGGTTACCATGCAAATTGTTGGCACGTGTAAAGGCGGATGAACCTTTATAACCTTCGGCGTTTTCTTTCGGGGTGCGCATGAAACGCTCACCGTATACGGTATCGTAATAATTCCAGTCGGTGACCGGAGCAACGGCAACTCCTGCTTTGAACACCGGAGTTCCTTCACTCATGCTCATAATGGTCATGTATCCGCCATAACTCCAGCCCCATATGCCGATACGGTCTTTGTCCACATAAGGTTGCCGTCCCAAATATAAAGCCGTTTCTACCTGGTCTTTGGCTTCTTTGATACCGAGGTTCAGATAAGTTACTTTGGCAAATTCCGCACCGCGTCCGCCGGTTCCACGTCCGTCTACACATACTACAACGTATCCTTGAGATGCCATATATGTCTCCCAACTCACACCGAACTTGTCAAGAACCTGTTGCGAACCGGGACCGCTGTACTGATACATCAAAGCCGGATATTTTTTGCTGGAGGAGAAGTTGGTCGGCTTCATCATCCAACCGTTCAGGGTAATTCCGTCAGAGGTTTGAAACGAGAAAAACTCTTTTTGGGGCATATCATATCCTCTTAACTTTTGCTTTAGAACAGCGTTGTCTACAAGCGTAGTCAATGTCTTCCCTGTATTATCATTCAGGGTAATGACAGTAGGAGTATCTAAATTTGAGTAACGGTTCATGAAGTACTTCATATCTGTACTGAACTGTGCGCTATTTGTTCCGGCTTGTGACGATAACTTAATCTTCTTGCCTTTGCGGTCTATCTTGTAGATAGCGCTGCGTAGCGGGCTTTCTTCGTTACTGCTGAAATAGAAACAGTCATCTTCGGGGTCATAACCCAGGAAGTCCTGCACTTCATAAGGGCCGGAAGTAACCTGTTTGATAAGGTTTCCGCCTATGCTATACCAGTACAAGTGGTTGTATCCGCTCTTTTCGCTGACGAAACTGAAGTTTTCCGGGTAGAAAATGATGTTGTCGAATACATTTTCACGAATATAAGTGTCGCTTTCGTCGCGTACGGCAAGCTTGCAGACGGTGCTGCGCGGATCGGCAAAGTACAGATCGAACCGGTTTTGGTGGCGATTCAACGTCATAACCGCCAGCTTGTTCGGATCTTGCGTAAAACGGATGCGTGGAATATATCCCCCTTCTTCCAGCGGAACGTTGATTTTACGAATTACTTTGGATTTGATGTCAAAAGTATGTACGGATACTTTTGAGTTCTTTTCACCAGTTTTGGGATATTTATAGGTATATTCTCCCGGATATTTTTCATAAGGAGTCATATGAGGCGCTTCTCCGGCAAATACAGGGAAAGTATACGACGGTACTTCCTTCTCGTCAAAACGGATGAACGCCAACATCTTGCTGTCGGGACTGAATTCCAATGCGCGGTTAAAAGCAAACTCTTCTTCATATACCCAGTCGGGAATACCGTTCAACACTTCATTGCGTTTGCCGTCTTCGGTTACCTGGCTTTCGCTGTTGCCGTAGAGCAGTTTCACGAGGAAAATGTTGTTGTCACGAACAAAGGCCACCTGATATCCGTCGGGCGAGAAAACAGGAACTTGTTGAGGACCGCCGTCTGACAGCTTTTCTACTACATTGTTTATCTTGCCGTCCAAATTTCGCTTCAGACTATATATATAGTGTACTGCCGTATAGGAACGGCGGTAGATTGGAGTTGTTTCGGTTGCGATAAGCAATTTGCTACCGTCCGGAGAAAAACTGTAACTGTCGAACTTCTTGAACGGACATTCGCGGGCGGTAGCGGCGTCGAACAACACTTCCACCGGTTTACCTGTTTTGAAAGAGTATTTGATAATTTGAGTCTTATCCGCATTCATTTGCGAATAGTGCTCCCCGTCTCCCGGGATAGGAATAACGCCTGAAATTCCTTGAGGAATAAATTCCCCGGATACAATCTCTTTTAAATTGAGTGGTTTGCCGCTTTGGGCAAAACTTGCCAGTGTACAAAGGCAGAAAAGAAGTGCAAAACTTATCTTTTTCATATCTCTTAATTCGGTTATT
>OGHE01000280.1_pt1 | contig 55715 bp, 50 predicted proteins | sample 1571431 | NCBI WGS metagenome assembly OGHE01 (sample SAMEA2581966, study PRJEB24529) | metagenome | biome: Human gut stool | place: China | collected 2011 | reverse complement strand
ACGCCGATGATAGTGAGTTGTATTTCTTGCGAAAGTAGGTAGTCTCCGGGCTCTCAATAAAAGACAAACCTCTTGGACTTAACCGTTCAAGAGGTTTTGTTTTATCTGCTTATTTCTTCTGTGTGAACATGTTCACAGTTGAAATTGATGAGAATTAAAACAAATGGAGAATTGGCCTCTTGAAAACTTATTCACATTTCCAGTCATAACTAGAATCCCCAGGAAACTAATCAGTCTCATTTTGAGATAGATTAGGGTTAATACTATGTTTATGGGTTATTATTCTTATCAAGGAGGGAGAGATATGAAAAAAGTTTTGAGAAAAATGATTGAAATTTGCGCTTGCAGAATGGTTCGTAATCGTTTGATGGCAGAGGCCATGAAAAAGTCGAGATAGTCCTATGAACACCGAGAGATAGGGACGGGTTGACCGTCCTTTTTTCTTTGGTTGTTTTTGTCTTCTATCTGATTTCTGGGTAAGAGGCTTCTCAGGAAATACTGTTCTGCTATAAAATTCAGCATCCTTATCCAAATACTATAAGCACAAAATGCTTTCCTCATTCCTGAGTACCTTTCTTTATGTTTTTACGTCTTTAGTGACGGTGGTTAATCCTATCGGGGCGGCGATGTTTTTCCTGACGATAACCTCGGGAGCAACCCGCGCTCAGCGCATGACCTTATCCAATAAAGTATGTATTTACTTTCTGATTATGGCGCTGGTGACCCTGTGCGCCGGCTCTTTTGTTCTGAGCTTTTTTGGGATTTCTCTCGGAGTTCTTCGAGTCGCTGGCGGCCTGATTCTTTTTTCTGCCGGATGGTTGGCTTTGAATAATACTTCTTCTTCTAGTGAAGGGGAGGAGGAAGTTGAGTCAACTGCCGGAGCTCATAAGCCGAGAACCGATCAGGATTGGATGAAGCTTGCTTTTTATCCGTTTACGATGCCGCTCACTTTAGGACCGGGCGCCATTGCCGTGACAACAGCTATCGGTACATCAATGAATTTCACCATTCCTAATGTGATCGGAGCCTTTGCTGCAGCTTTGGCGAATGCTCTGATTGTTTGGTTATGCTTCCGTTACGCTGATCGTATTACCGAGATATTGGGACCAAGTGGCTCGGATGCAATCGGACGCATTTTCTCATTTATTTTGGTGTGTTTAGGTGTGCAGATTTTTTGGACGGGTTTCTCAGAATTGTGGCTGACTCTAGTATCGTCCGTGCCAAAATAAACAGAACATAGATACAAATGAGGCCGCGCTCTGCGGCCTTGCTGTTAACGGTTAGTTGTGTTTTTCTTTTTGCTGCTTTTCAGAAAGAAACGAGAATAGAAACTGACAAAGGCGATAATTAAAACGCCAATAATGATCAGTTCGTTACTGTAAGCGGCGAATTCTTCTCTTAAATAGTCCAACATAAATTCTTCCATCCTAATTACGGAGGCGTTGTTCCTCAATTCGTCTTGGAAACTTGTAGCTTTCCGATCAAGACGTCGAATTCGGCTTAAAAGGAGTCTAAGTTTTAAAAACGTACAAATGCATTGTAGGGACTGAGGGTAGTTAAGACAATAGTTTCTTATAGGGATTTTTACTGTACTTATTGATTTTTAAGTATAAATCTAATGATTGATACCTATTTTTGACCAATCCTATACCGCATTGTTGCGGTGATTTTGTGGTCTTTTTCACATAATTAATTGTGACTACCGAACAAAATAGTCTCGTTCCAAGAAATCCTAAAACAAAAAGCTCGACAACCGCTGTTGCGGAAGCCGAGCTTAGATGAATTAAATCAAAAGATTATTTCTTCTCTTCTTTTTTGTCTTTCGGATCAAGTTTTACGGCCAGGAATGTTCTGCTTCCGTCACGAGCAACTTGAAGAGCTAGTGTCTTGTCAGCAGCATTCACAGCATCTTTGAACTGTTCGAAGGAGCGAATCTTCTTGCCGCCTACGGATAAGAGGACATCACCTTCTTTGATTCCGGCCTCGGAAGCAGGACCATGAGATTCGACGACAACGAGACCGTCACCGTATTTTTTCTTCTCTTCGTCATTCAAACCGCGGACGGTTACGCCTAAACGACCGCGAGCTTCTTCAGCGGCTTTGCCTTTAGCAACTGAAGTATCGGCAGCTGCGTCAAGTTTGACCTTTACTTCAGCTTCTTTGCCTTCACGAAGAACTTTTACGTTGTGCTCGGTATCCGGGCGAGCAGAAGCGACTGCACGAGAGAGGTCTGCAGCATTATCAATGCCCTTTCCGTCGAAGAGGATGACGATATCTCCTTCCTGCAGGCCGGCTTTCTCAGCTGCGGAGCCTTTTTGGATCTGAGCGATCAAAGCGCCTTTGTTTTTCTCAAGGCCGAAAGATTTTGCCAACTCCGGACTCATTGTTTGGATCATTACACCCAAACGGCCGCGGTTTACTTTACCGTGTTTGACGAGTTCGTCTTTAATCTGAAGCGCCAGATCAATAGGAACAGCGAAGGACAAGCCCATAAAGCCGCCGGAAGTAGAGAAGATCTGAGAGTTAATGCCGATGACTTCTCCCTTCATATTGAAAAGAGGACCGCCGGAGTTGCCCGGGTTGACGGCGGCGTCAGTCTGAATGAACGGGACAAACTGATCGCTTGGGAGGTTACGGCTCTTAGCAGAGACGATACCGCTCGTGACTGTGTTCTCTAAACCAAAGGGAGCGCCGATAGCAGCAACCCACTCGCCTACTTTGACATCTTTAGAGTTGCCGAGCTTAACGCACGGAAGGTCTTTCCCATCGATCTTAATGACAGCAACGTCTGTTTTGGCATCACTGCCGATAACTTTGGCATTGAACTCACGATCATCAGTCAGATGGACCTTGATTTCATCAGCGCCGTCAACAACGTGATGGTTAGTAAGAATCAGACCGTCCGGACTAATAATGAAGCCGGAGCCTTGGCCTTTGCGTTCTGGCATACGATCTTCAAAACCATCCGGTCCGGGGAAGGGGAACGGGAATCCGAAACGACGGAGCTCATCGAGCTTGTCTTTGGGCATTCCTTTGAAAGGGTTTGCGTTTTTACGCACAGCGGCTTTTTGAGTAACCTGAATACTTACGACTGCTTTACCGTTGTCCTCCACAAGCTTGGTGAAGTCAGGCAGCTGCGCCTGCTGAGCGTGAGCGGAGGTTATCGGAGCAATCGGAGATGTCTGGACTAAAGAGCCGGCGACAAAAGCGAAAGTGACGGCAGCGGCTGCGGCCGTTTTTTTCATTGAAATACGAAGCATCAAATGAATCCTTGGCAGATAAAGTTCAGCTTGGCTTAGATCTTTAACTATTTGAATTAAGGGCTACTTAATGAAATCGGATGAACAAAATTAAGAGTAAATGAACGTAAATTCAGATGAAGAGATGTTACGTTTTCGAACAAATCAAACAAAAGAAATCGGATCGTTTCGGCAAGAGAAAAAGGTCAACAGATTAATGCAGCTCAGAACGATTGTTAAAAATAAAAAGAATCGGATGATTGAGATCGTTAAGAAAAAGGCTGAGGAATAGGCTCTGCTAAAGGCTGTAGGCGTAAGATGAAAGAAAATTAATTATTAAGACCTCACCCATGGAACAAACTTTATTTACTCAATTTTTACTTCAATTTGGAAAAAGTTCGCCGCTTTTTCTGCTCATTTTCTTGGGGTTCGCATTATCGCGCTGGTTTGGATTTAATAAAACCGCCAGCACAGTTCTTTCAAGGTTTGCTTTTAATATTGCTCTTCCGGCGATGTTGTTCCGTCTTCTGTCTAACCTTGCGTTAACAGAAAGCCATGCAGATCTAAGGCTGTTGATCGCATTTTTCGGAGCCTGCTTCATTCTGTTTTTTATCGGACGATTTGTTTCCGGATATCTTTTGAAAATGAAGCCGGTAGAAACTGCAATTTTCGGTACCGGATGTGTCTTCTCCAATAACGGACTTCTTGGTCTCCCTCTAGCCATTGCGATGCTTGGAGAAAAAGTCGCTCCTTCGGTATCTGCGGTATTGTCTTTAAACGCCTTGGTGTTGTGGACCTTGGTTTCAATTGCCGTTGAATTCTCTCTTCAATCGGGACATCTTACGATCCGCTCTTTTTTGAAAACTTTAGCGTCAGTTTTCAAAAATCCCTTGATTATTGCCATTTTTTGCGGGGTTGCCTGGAGCTTTACGGGATTAAGCATCCCCTATGTGATTGACGAGCCTGTCCGTCTAATAGGCAACTCAGCAACTGCACTGAGCCTGATTGTGGTGGGGATGGGGTTGTCCGAATACGGAATAGGCCAAGGGTTAGGAAAGAGCGTTGTATTGAGCTCCATTAAATTATTCATTCATCCTGCGCTCGTCTTCTCTTTAGCATTGTTAATCGGATTAGGGCCGGTTGAGACGACGGCGATTGTATTTTTAGGCTGCCTTCCTATGGGTGTTAATGTTTACTTGATGTGCCGACAATTTCATGCAGCTGAGGCTGTTATCGCGAATGCAATGATTATTACGACAGTTGTTTCTTCATTCACTGTTCCAATGGCAGTCGCATTTTTGGCAAGGTATTTTGGAGGATTAGGGTAGAGAGTACAACGTCGATGGGGATAGTCTTCGTTTGAGTAGGAAGGCTTGCTAGGAATTTGAACTTTCTGCAAGTTTTATAACTTCAATTGGAGTACTACTCAAATGAAAAAAACACTTATCGCCATGGGCGTTCTTGGCGCATTCTCCTCTCTGGCTTTTGCTGCTTCTAACGTCACTCTCTACGGTATCATCGAAGAAGGCGTGATCGTCCAGAAAGCTAAACACGGCGACAACAAAGTCGAATTGAACTCCGGTTTCGGCCAGGGCTCCCGCTGGGGCATCAAGGGTGTTGAAGATCTCGGCAACGGTTACAGCGCCGGTTTCGTTCTTGAACAGGGTTTCAACGCTGACAACGGCAATGAAGCTACATCCGGAAAAGCCTTCAGCCGTGAATCTTTCCTGTATGTTAAGGGCGGCTTCGGCTCCTTCGGTTTCGGCCGTACAGGTGCTCTTTCCTTCGCTCAGACTCAGGCTATCCTGACAGGTTGGGCTTTCGGTACTTCCTACGGTGCTTCTTCTTGGCAGAGCGCAATTGCTAATAACTTCAGCCGTATGGACAATGTTCTGTCTTATGCCACCCCGGTATTTGACGGCTTCAGCGGCCACGTTATGTACTCCAACGGCCTGACCAGCGATTCCGAAAAATGGTCGGACAACAACCACTACTATGGTATCGGTGTTAAGTATCAGGCTAATGCCATCAGATCCAGCTTGATTTTTGAAGCTGCCGACAACAAAGGTTCTGCAACAGCTGACACATTGGTTTCCGATCTGTTTACAGAAAATCAGTGGAAAGCTCTTAACAACGGTCAGGCCTGGGCTGACGTAAAAGACAAGGTTATTAAAGAAGGTACTGCTAAGAAGAAACCTATCTATGTCATCAACTACGGTCTCGAATACAACCTCGGTTCCTGGACCCCGATGTTTGCTTACCAGTTCGCTCACCAGAACAATGGTCGCAGAACTCACATGTTCGGTCTTTCTGCTAAGGCTGACGTAGCAGGCGGTAAAGCAATGCTTGGTGCTCGTTATGTCTTTGGTAAAGATAATGCCAAGAAAGTTGGCGCCAATGAAGTTACTGTCGACGGTGATGTTCGCGCATGGACAATCGGCGCTGCTTACGAATATCCGCTCTCCAAGAGAACAGCTGTCAAGGCCTACGCTGGCTACGCTGACGCAGGCAAAGAATGGAAAGAAGTCGAAGACGTTGCATACAACGGCTACCAGGTTTATCTCGGCCTCCGTCACGCTTTCTAATCTGACCTGATCTCTGATTAGTCATCGGCCTCCTTCGGGAGGCCTTTTTATCTTCGCAGTAGTCAGGTATCGAAAAAGCGCGAAAGAAATGGATTTTCTTTCGCGCCAATAACTCTGACTATGAATAAATTAGAACTTATGGAGAAGACCTAAGCCTACCTGCCAACCGTTGTAATTTACATCAGCTTCGTTTTTCCAACCTTTAGCTCCATCGGCATAACCTGCGTATGTCCAAAGGTTGGTGCGTTTGCTGAATGGATATTCATAACCTGCTCCAACAGTCCAAACACTTGCCTTCTTTTCGGAGAGGGCTGCAAGATCGACATAATGGCTGTCGTATTTGCGAAGAAGGTACTTGGCGCCCAATTTAGCTGAACCACCAGCCAGAGGGGCTGTTACAGAAAGGCCGAATGCATGCTGATGGTAATAGTCTTCTTGTGTGGCGTACTGGTAAATCACTCCGGGTTTGACTCCGTTGAAGTTGTATGTGCCTCCGGCCGTAATGTGATAAAGAGCCTTCTGCTTTTCTTCCAGTAGTGCTACGCCTTTGTTATCTTTAGCTTCAAAAATAATGCTGGCATCAATGTTATGAGCTGTATATTTTGCACCAACACCGTAGTAGTGAGCATTGTCAGACCATTTGTTGTCATCTGCTGCTGTACCGTTAGAGTAAGTGGCGTGCAGAGTTAGACCAGAGAAGGAGGGAGTGACATAATTGACCGCGTTGTTTAAACGACCAAAGTGAACGTTACCGACGCTCCAAGCGCTGGCACCCCATGAAGTGCCGAATGCCCATCCACGGAGGATGGCAGTTGACTGAGCAAAGCCAAGGGCCCCCATTCTACCAAAAGCGACTTGGCCGAAAGGGCCGGTTATTCTCATTAAAGACTCACGACTGAAGGCAAGACCAGAAGTATGTTCAGCTCCGGAGTCAGCCAAAAAACCCTGTTCTAATGTGAAACCTACGCTGTAACCGTTACCAAGGTCTTCAACACCTTTGATACCCCAACGCGACATTCCCACGAAGCCAGATTTAAGAGTTGCCGTGGTAGAGGAGTGTTTGGCCTTCCCAACGACCAAGCCTTCGTCCAATTGACCATAAAGTGTAACGTTAGAGGCCGCAAAGGATAAGGAAGCAAAGCTTGAAAGTAATGCTACTACTAAAATTTTTGTTCTCATGATTTCTCCTAACAGATTTGAAAAACCCCTCTACAAAGATGTTAGAGGGGTTCTTGCTAAGCTACACTTAGACTCTTAGAAAGAATGACGGAGGCCGAAGTAGACCTGGTAGCCGTTGTACACGACTTGTTCTGTATCCTTCCAAGCCTTGGAAGAATCGCCGTAGCCGGCGTAGGCTTTGACAGCAGTGCGTTTGCTGAGCGGATAAACGTAAGCCGCACCGACATTCCAGGAACGAACCTTGTCATCGCCTGCTTCAAGAGATTTGTCCTTACCAAAGAGATAGCGAGCGCCGAGAAGAGCATCACCGCCGCCGACAGCAACCTTGGCGCTTAGACCAAACATATGTGTCTTCTTGCCTTCATCCTGATTTGCCCACTGATAAGCAAACATCGGTGTCCACTGGCCAAGGTTGTATTCCAAACCGTAGTTGATGACATAAGAGGTCTTTTCTTTAGGATCTGCAGTGTTCTTGTGATCAACTGCCTCGAAAATCAAGCTGGACTTGATGGCGTTCGCATTGTAGAGAGCGCCTACGCCATAGTAGTGGTTATTTTTAGACCACTTAGCGTCATCGCCAGTGGTACCGTTAGAATACATGGCGCTAATCTTGAAACCGCCAAAGGAGGGGGTCTGGTAGGCAACAGCGTTGTCAACTCTGCTGAAAGATGTGCCGATCGCACTTGTCCAAGAACTTAGACCATAACCTGTACCAAGTGCCCATCCAGTCAGAATATTGTTGGACTGTGCACCAGAGGCCAAGGTGCCTGTACGGCCAAAACCGAAGCGGCCAAAATCGCCAGTTAAGTAAAGGAAAGATTCACGGCTGAAAGCTTTTCCTGCAACGCTTTCGTTACCGCTGTCCGCATTAAATCCCTGTTCGAGGATAAAACCAACTGCGTAACCGTTTCCGAGGTCTTCAACACCTTTGATACCCCAGCGAGAGCCCTGGTCGAAACCGGACTGTAACTTAACTAATGTGTCGCCATGTTTGGCTTTTTCGAGGACGACACCTTCTTCAATAACGCCATAAAGAGTTACGTTAGAAGCAGCAAATGCAACGCCGGAAGCAGCCATTACAGCAGCAGCGATAAGTGTTTTTTTCATTTGAGTAATACTCCAATTGATGTTGTTAACTTGCAGAAAGTTCAAATTCCTAGCAACAATCGAAGTTCAAATGAAAAAAGCCTCCCGAAGGAGGCCGAAATTCAAACTAATCTTTTTAGATGATTAGAATTTGTGGACCAGGCCCGTGCCAACAGACCAGCCGTTGAATTTACCGTTTTCGACATCTTTGTAGAGCTTAGCTCCATCTGAGTATCCGGCAAAGCCGTAGAAGTAGGTGCGTTTGCTCAAAGGATATGTGTAACCAGCATCGATATTCCATGCTCTGTATTTCGTATCAGCGTCAAGGGCCTTAGCGACATTTTTGGCATCTCCATCGAGTTTACCAAGCAAATAACGAGCACCCAGTTTAGCCGTACCACCTGCTAAAGGAGCAGATGCACTCAGACCAAAAGCGTGCTGAGAATACATTTCAGATTCCCATGCATACTGGTAGATACCCATGGCAGTTACAACACCAAAATTATATGTCCCACCAGCGGTCACGCTATAAGCGGTTTTACGATCTTTGAATTCGGCTTTGTTTTTGTCCAAAGCTTCAAGTTCCTTGCCCTCGATTAGATCAAGGCCGAGAGTCTTAAGATAGGTGTTAAGACCTGTTCCGACTTTCTTTTCACCTCCAGTACCTTTTCCGTCAAGAGCTTCAAAGATTAAGGCTGCAGTAGCTGCTTTGTCGGCATATTTCAGGCCTAAGCCGTAATAATGTCTATTATCAGACCATTTGTTTGCATCGTCCTCAGTACCGTTAGAGTACATAGCATGAACGGTGAAACCGCCAAAAGAGGGGGATACGTACGCAATTGCATTATTCACACGGCTGTTGCTCTTACCAAAACTTGTCCAGCTTCCCTGATCTTCGTAGGATGTGCCAAAAGCCCAGCCAGTAAGGATATTATAGGAGCCAGCGCCACTAGCAAGGGAGCCGAAGCGACCAACACCTACCTGGCCGAAGCCACCGTCTACATAAAGACGTGTTTCACGGCCAAAGCTCTTTCCTGCAGAGTTAGAAGCGGTATCTGCACCTGTATCGCTGTCAAAACCTTGTTCCAGCTGGAAGCCTACAGCATATCCATTACCAAGGTCTTCAACACCCTTAATACCCCAGCGAGAGCCAGAGTCGAAACCGCTCTTCATTTGAACTTTAGTTGTGTTGTGTTTAACTTTAGAAACTACGGCGCCAGCGTCGATAACACCGTAAAGGGTAACGTTAGAAGCAGCAAATGCAACGCCGGAAGCGGCCATGACTGCAGCAGCGATAAGTGTTTTTTTCATTTGAGTAGTACTCCAATTGAAGTTATAAAACTTGCAGAAAGTTCAAATTCCTAGCAAGAATTTATCTGCACCGTCATTCTGATAAAAACGAGACATTCAAGCAACAAAATCTGTTGTATTTACGCAAAAACAACACTTTTCATAGAAAAACAATATATTTAATCAATAAAAAGTTGTTGTTTTACAACAAATCAGCTTTATGTATTTTGGCTTTTTCGTCGTCAAAAAGTGCATCTGCCCAGAGCTGCATCACGACTCGTCTTCTATCCAAAAGGTCGCTTCGTTGATAAGCTAAAGTTGTTTGTGTTCCTGTGGTATGCATGAGCGATTTCTCGGCTGCTTCATTGTCAATATCGTTTTCAGCGCACCAATCTCTGAAGGTTGAACGCATTCCGTGCATGGTGCACGCTTGATTTAATGCAGTCCTCAAAAATTTTCTTGGTGTTTCCCGACGTATCGGCGTCTTTCCGTCTACAGAGAATATGAATTCTCCCTTCGATTCTTTTCTAATTTCCTTCAATAATGAGATGACTTGCTGAGATAGCGGCACTCTGAACGGAAATTCTTTGCCGTCTTTTCGGCGTGAGGGAGGGCAAAGCCAAACTTTCTCTTTCCAGCTTATCTCTCTCCAATGAGCTTGAGTAAATTCAACAGTGCGAGTCGCCGTAAGAACGCCGAACAGCAGGGCTTTTGCTCCGATAGAACTCTCTTGTTGTAGTTTGGGAATGATGGCTTTTAATTCCGTAAAGGAAAGAGATTTGAAATGCTGAGTTGAATTGCATTTATTTACGGGAGGAAGAAATAAGTCGAGGTTTCCTTTCCAGGAGGCTGGGTTGTTCCCGATAAATAGGTTTTCATTGATCGCATAAGCGAAAATTTTCTCTAACCTCCCCCTTACCCGGGAGGCGGTCATCGTTTTGTTTATCCATATGGGACGAAGTATTTTTAGGATGTCTTTTCGATCGATTTCATCGATGAATTTTTCCCCAATGACGGGAAAGGCATAAGTGCTTATAGAGGAACTCCAAGACTGCTTTTGAGCCGGATTTTTCCATAGTCGAACCGAGGCTAAGATTTCGATGACTCGCCGTGCATAGTCTTTAAAAAGAACCGGATGTTGTTTGGCTTCCATTAATGCAGAAGCCTTTCCGCTGAATTGAAGTGATGTTTTTAACAGAAAAGCAAATTGTTTTACTTCCGATAACGGCTTTTTACTGGCGCTTCCGAGTGCTAAATCGCAGACGCGGCCTTTAGGATCGAGATAGCGAAAAAAATAATTTCGATATCTTCCGTTGCCCCGAACTCGTACGTATAGATGAGGCTCTAATCGATGGGTGCCGTCGGGTAATTCAAATATTTGCTTTTTGCTGAAGCGGCCGATTTTTGCATGAGACATACCAGTGTGTCCTCCAATGTGTTAAATGAAATCAGTCTCTCAATTACAGAGGATCGCTGGCTGTCTTTTCCTCCAAAATGATTGGGTAGTTTCGGCCTCTAGGCGGTGGCGATTTTTCAAGAAAATACATAAGATGGAAAAAGCGAAAATTCGCTAGAATAATTAGGACTCACCCCGGTAAGACGACCCAACAGAAAAAGACGAGGAACATAAATGCGGCCTGTGCGTCTCAGAAACTACATCTTCTATTTGTTGGCTCTTACAATTACCTTGCCGCTGCTGGTGTTGAGCTACTCTCAGTACCGGATGATTGAGCAGGAGATCCGCAAAGATGATCTCCTCCTGGTGGAAGATGCGTTAGCACTGTCCAACAATATTAAAAATAGAGTTGATTCCGCGAAAGCCCTCGTTGTGATGTCTGCAAGCACATTGCAAGTCTATGGGACAGAGGACAAATCAGCCTTACGAGCCATCCTAAAAAGCATTTTGACGGAAGTTCCGTATTTCTTAAACATCCACTACGGTGATGTGAATGGAGACGTCATCGTTTTTGAGCCTCCTAAGAATGCACGGAATGAAAGTAATGAGGGCGTGTCTCACACAAATAGGGATCATTGGAGTCACATCCGCAATCGGGACTCGGTTTATATATCTGACGTCATTATGGCGACCGGTGAGGCAAACGTTCCCATTGTGAATATTTGTGCGCCGGCAATAAACAAGTCCGGAAAGATCATCGGTTATGCAGTCTCTGCTCTTGATTTAAAGAGTCTGTACGAAGATGTGGTGTCAGGCTTAGATATTCAGGACAGCGCTGTATATATCTTGGACAAGAAGGGTGCGCCTATCTACGCGACCGATCATGTTAATTCTCCGGAACCCTTGATTCCTTCCAAGGTTTTAAAAGAACTCGTCGCAAATAAAGAAAACGCTCAGGTTTTATCCAGGAACGATGCGTCTGATTTAGTCGGTGCGATCAGAGAGATACCGGGGCTTGGCTGGTACGTCGGTGTTTTTAAGAAGGAAGAGGATAGAGAATCAGCAATCATCTCGATGGCGGCGACAAACAGCCTGATCTTCTTCTTCCTTTTGCTAGTAACGTTTATTTTGGCTTCCTACTCTGTTCGTCCCTTGACCGAGTCTGTTAATAAACTCATTGAGCAGGTGAGAGAAGGCAAGGCCGTTCCGACTGAAGCGGAAAAAGTCCATCATCCCGAAGAACTCGTTGAGCTTCAGAAAGCTTTCTGTCGCTTGTTGGCGAAATTGAAATCTCACCAGAAATCTGAAGGCGCGCTTAGTGAACTGAGCGAATCTGATGTCCAAAAAGAAGTCGAGCTTCTTAAAGAACAATATGAATTCCTGCAGGCGCTGATTACCCTTCTGCCGTCTCCGATGGCCATTGTGGATGAAAACGGCTTTGTTCGTTTCTTAAATCAGTCCGCCTCTAAGTTCTTTGACAAAGCAGTAGCCGGAGCGAATTTCGCTCAAATGCTTAAAGAAAAGTTTGAAGAAGACAATTTCGGATTTAACCTTCACGGTATGTCAGAAGAAAAAATCCTCAAGACCAAGGATACGAGGGAGGATTTCCTGCTTCAGAGAAGAGAGTTGCCGCCGATCAAAGGAACACGACGCAGTGTTTACTTACTTTCGCAGTTTAAAGAGCCCGACTGGAATTCGAAATAAGACACGCCTAAAGAAGGCAGGAACTTTTCCAGCACATCTTTCACCGAGAGGATGAGGCTTCGGTCATTGGTGCATGGGTGGCAGTCAATATGTTCCGCGTTCAAGATTCTGCTGTCGATGTAGAGCGAAATTTCTTTGTTTTGATCAAAGATCAGACCAAGTAAAGAAACGGCGCCTGGGAAGGTGTGCATGAGTCGGGACAAATCCTCGGGAGAGGCAAAAGAAAGATGACTGCTTTTCAAAAATGCGGCCGCTTGTTTGGCATTAAATCGTTCTTCCCCCGGTATCACAAAGAGAAAAAATTGTTTCTTATTCTTAACTAAAAGCGTCTTACAGCACGTAGAACCAAACTCTTTTGCAATTTTTAACCCTTCCTCACACGTCGTGATGGGTAAGTGATTCAAGGCTTTGAACGGAATGTTGTGTGTACGAAGAAAGTCCTCAACTTCTTGGGTAGTGTTGTCCATAAGAGCTTGTAAGATTTTGTGTCCGTTTTGGAAAGTATTATATAGATGCGGTATACACTTACGACAAATTATCAGCCTAACCAAGTGAGAAACTTATGGCAGCAGCAGAAATCGGTTCGTTTCCGCCCGGCGTGAAACGCTTTTTTCTTTTAGGGGCACCAATTATTGCCCTTATTATTTATTGGATACTTCCGAACACTTATACGGATATCCATAACCAAGTCCTTCCTTTTAATCCTCACGCCAAAGCTTGTTTGGCCGTCGTGGTTTGGATGGTCCTTTGGTGGCTTTTTGAACCGGTTCCGATTCCGGTGACTTCGCTTCTTCCCATTCCGCTCTTTCCCCTATTAGGGATCGCTAAACCTGCGCAGGCAATGGCGCCGTACGCATCAGGTACGATTTTCCTGTTCATGGGCGGTTTTATTCTGGCGATTGCCGTTCAGCGCTGGCGTCTGGATAAGCGCATTGCTTTAACCACATTAAAACTCGTAGGTACCAAGGCGCCTGCGATTGTGGGCGGTTTCCTCTTGGCGAGCGGTGTGCTTTCCATGTGGGTATCCAACACGGCAACCGCGGCCATGATGGTTCCGATTGCGATGGCCGTTCTTTCCTTAGTGCGAGCTAAAAAAGCCGGCGGTCCGATCGATCAGGAAGAAGAAAACTTCAGCGTCGCCATGCTGCTTGCCGTTGCCTATGGTGCCTCTATCGGCGGTATGGCCACCATCATCGGTTCGCCTCCTAACGGCATCTTTGCGCGTTTCATGGAACAGAACTACAACGATCCGATTTCGCTCGCTCATTGGATGAAGTACGGCATGCCGCTGACGCTCATCCTTCTGCCGCTCTGCTGGCTGCTTCTGACCAAGGTGCTTTTCCGTAAGACCATGAAGGAAATCGAAGGCGGCGCTCAATGGGTCCAGTCCGAATTGAATAAATTAGGGCCGATCGGCAAAGGCGAAATGATCGTTCTGATCGTCTTCTGCTCTGCGATCCTTTTGTGGTCCTTCGGCGGTGTGTTAAGAGGTCTGGATTTCGGCGGCACAAGGCCGTTTGCTTCGCTCTCTGACGCCGCAATTGCGATGATCTGCGCCATTGTCCTCTTCTGCATCCCTGTGAACAGAGACCATATGGTTTTGGATTGGTCGGATATGAAAGAGCTGCCCTGGGGCGTTCTGCTCTTGTTTGGCGGCGGTCTTTCCATGGCTGCCGGCCTGCAGATTACGGAATGCGGCCAGATTATCAGCGCTAATGCCGGTATTTTGGCCGGACTTCCGCGCTGGGCGGTTCTTATCGGTGTGAGCTTGCTCGTAATGTTGGCCAGTAACTTCACATCCAACACGGCGCTTGCCGCAACGCTTATGCCGCTCTTGGCTTCTGCTGCTGTGCCGATGGGCGTGCCGGCAGAGCAGCTGCTGATGGTGACGGCTCTGTCTGCATCCTGTGCATTCATGATGCCGGTCGGAACACCGCCGAATGCAATTGTGTTCAGTACCGGACGCATCAAGATCATGCAGATGGTTTCTGCCGGTGCGGTTCTGACGATTGTCTCAGTCGTCGTGATCGGATTGTTTGCAGCAACGTTTATCAACTAATGGGTTGAAATCGCAGAGGGAGGCCCCAGAGCCTCCCTTAAATTTTTGTTGCAAAGCCAGCGCTGACGGCCGAATGAAGTGCGGCCGTTTGGTAAAATACGGCCTTCGATCAAGGCTTCCAAATGATTCCAAGACTTAAATTGGTGAACGTCACCAAGCGATACGGGTCCACTGTTGCGAATGACGCAATATCGCTTGAGGTGATGCCGGGTGAAATTCTGTCCGTGCTCGGAGAAAACGGAGCAGGCAAAAGTACCCTGATGAAGATTATCTTCGGATCTGTCACGCCCGATGAGGGCGAGATTTATTTTGACGGACGAAAAGTTAATATCTCGTCTCCTGCGGACGCGCGCGAACTCGGAATCGCGATGGTGTTTCAGCACTTTGTCTTGTTTGAGACACTGACTGCTAAAGAAAATATTCTTTTGGGAATGCCTGAAGGCACAGATCCTAAAGAATTAGAAAAAGAGATTATTGAAAAAAGCCGCCATTACGGCATCGAAGTTGATCCGAACGCGATTGTTAATGATCTCTCCATGGGCGAGCGGCAAAGAGTGGAAATTCTCCGCGCGCTATTAACCAATCCGAAGCTTTTGATTCTTGATGAACCGACCTCGGTTCTTTCTCCTCTCGCGCTACAGGCCCTCTTTAAAACTCTGCGCCAGCTGTCTTCCGAAGGCGTTTCCATCATCTTCATTACGCATAAGCTCAATGAAATTCGTGAACTTTCCAAACACTGTACGGTGATTCGCAGCGGTGAGGTGGCAGCCAACATCAATCCTCAGGAAATGACCGAGCAGGAGCTCGCCAAGCTTATGATCGGCAGCGACCTTCCTGAAATCATGTCTCGACCGGAAATCAAACCGCATCCCGGTTTGGAAGTCTGTTTCCAAGGTGAAGAGGTTGGCTTTAAGAGCCGCTACCCGCTCTACGGCAAGATTAACGTTCCCTGCGGCCGAATCGTCGGCGTGGCCGGTATCTCCGGAAACGGCCAGGCAGAGCTTATGAAGGCAATCAGCGGCGAAGTACTGCTGCCCAAAAACTGTATTTCTATCGTCGGCTCTTTTGCCGGAGACCTTCGCGTTAAACACAGACGCGCTTTAGGTCTGCGCTATGTGCCCGAACAGCGCTTGGGTGAAGCGACTGTTCCGGAAATGTCCTTGGAAAGCAACACGCTGCTGACCAGTAATTTGTTCTTAGCCAAAGGTTTTATGCGCAACAAGATGATCGCGCGCTTTACGCGTTCGATTATTGAAAAATTCCATGTCCGCTGCGGCGGTCCCAAAGCTCCGGCTGAAAGCCTTTCCGGCGGAAATCTGCAGAAATTTATTGTGGGTCGAGAGCTGCTTCATAACCCGAAGGTGATGGTTTTGAATCAGCCGACTTGGGGTGTGGACGCGGGCGCCGCAACGCTTATCCGCAATGCCTTAATCCGTCAGAGGAGCGGCGGGAGCGCGATTTTAGTGGTCAGTGAAGAACTCGACGAACTGTTTGAAATTTGTGATGAATTGGTTGTGATGAGCGAAGGCAAAATTTCTCCTCAAGTCAAAACAAAAGATGTCAGCGTTGAAGAGATCGGTCGATGGATGTCCGGCCTTTGGCCTGAAGCGAAGGAGCAGTGATGAATTTTCCTTTAGCACTCTATAACCGCCAGCGTCCGAGCCGCTTTCTTTCTGCGGCGTCTCCGTTTATAGCGGTTCTCTTGACGCTTTTGATCGGATGCTTGATTTTTGCCGGGATGGGCAAAGATCCGATGCATTCCATGTACGTGTTTATTGTCGAGCCTTTGCTCACACTGCGGGGCTGGGGAGAGTTGGGCGTAAAAATGACGCCGCTCATTCTCTGTGCATTGGGCCTATTGGTTTGCTACCGAGCAAACGTGTGGAACATCGGTGCGGAAGGCCAATTAATTGTCGGCGCGCTTGCCGGCGGCGTGGTTGCATTGCAGGCTAGCCCCGAAGCCTCTCAGCTCTACATGATTTGGGTCATCCTGGCTGCGATGGTCGGCGGTGCGTTATACGCCGGCATCGTGGCCTGGCTCAAAGACAAATGCAATGCCAATGAAATCTTAGTTTCTCTGATGCTCGTCTATATTGCCGAGCTTTTCCTTTCCTGGGCGGTTCAGTCCCCGCTGCGAGATCCTCAGGGCTTGGGATTCCCGCAAAGTCCGATGTTTGAGATGGCAGCCACGCTCCCGATCATGATTCCGGGTACCCGAATGCACTGGGGTGGGGCTCTCGTTTGCTTTGCCTTGTTCGGCATCTGGCTCATCATGTCGAAGATGTTTATCGGTTTCCAGGTGCGCGTTTCCGGCATGGCGCCTAAGGCAGCTGCTTACGCGGGCTTCTCCAATCGAGCCATTATTTATTTTGTGTTGCTTCTTTCCGGTGCTTTAGCCGGATTGGCCGGTGTGATCGAAATCTGCGGTCCGATCGGACAGCTCACGCCCAAGATCTCCCCGGGATACGGCTTTGCCGCGATTATTGTGGCTTTTGTGGGGCGCTTAAAACCACTCGGAACCATTCCTGCAGCTTTCATCATGGCGCTCTTTTACCTCGGCGGTGAACTAGCCCAGTCCAGACTCGGAACGCCGGCTGCTTTAACGGGTGTGTTCCAAGGTCTCTTGCTCTTCTGCATCATGGCTTGTGATTCTCTGATTTTCTGCAAATTAAAGTGGGTCGGATTTAATTCCGCGAAGGGGGCCGCATGAGTGTTGCAGCTTCTTTAATTGCCACGACGATGAATGCAAGCACACCGCTGCTGCTTGCAGCGCTGGGAATTTTGGTTGCCGAACGCTCCGGCGTCCTGAACTTAGGCGTCGAAGGCATCATGCTGATGGCGGCCATCGCAGGCTACATGGCAACGGTTGAGACCGGAAGTTTTGCGGTCGGATTTATTGCTGCCATTGCAGTGGGTATTTTGTTTGCACTGTTCTTTGCCATTTTCGCTGTGGGCTTAAGGGCCAATCAGCAGGCATCCGGCTTGGGTGTAGCGATTTTCGGCGGTGGCTTATCCGCCTACATCGGCATTCCTTATCAAGGCGCCGTGCTCCCTGAAAGAGCGGCTGACGGCATTCCGTTCTTAGACCAGATCCCTTTCCTCGGACAAGCTTTTTTCAGCCAGCATTGGATCGTTTATTTGTCCTTGCTCATGATTCCGGCTGTTTGGTATTTCTTGTTCAGAACCAGGCCCGGGCTGGTCGTGAGGGCCGTCGGAGAATCGCCGTTTTCAGCAAACGCTTTGGGATACTCGGTTCCGATGATTCGATGCGCGACGCTGGCTTTCAGCGGAGCCTGTATCGGGCTTTCCGGCGCTTATTTGTCGCTCATCTATACACCCTTATGGGTGGAAGGCATGATTGCCGGCAGAGGCTGGATTGCGCTGGCGCTGGTGACCTTCGGTACTTGGCGTCCGTTCAGAGTGTTCTTAGGCGCGTACTTGTTCGGCGGCATGACCATGCTGCAGATGAATCTTCAGAGTATCGGAATTTCCGTTCCGACTCAGTTTATTTCCATGGCGCCTTATGCGGCGACGATTATCGTTTTGGCGCTGATTTCGAGAAATCCGACTTGGATTCGTCTGAACATGCCGGCTTCTCTCGGAAAGCCGTTTAACCCGCATTGATGATTTTTGTTTACCTTTCTTTAAAGGAGAAAGACAGTGAAGATGTCTTTAAAACTGGTTGCAGCTGCGGCTGCTGTTGCTTCCGCTTTTGCTTTGAGCGCCTGCGGAGACAAAAAAGAAGCTGCCCCGGCTAAACCGGCAACACCGGCAGCTCCTGCCGCTCAGTCCAAGGCAGCTGAACCCCTGAAAGTCGGTTTTGTGTATGTGGCTCCGATTGCGGACGTTGGCTATACAAAACAACATGACATCGGCCGTATCTACGCTATTGATAAGGTAGGTAAAGATAAAGTCACGACGACATTCGTGGAGAATGTTCCTGAAACTGCTGACGCAGAACGAGTTATTCGTCAGATGGTTGCCGACGGCAACAAGCTGATTTTCGGAACCAGCTTCGGCTACATGAACTACATGCAGAAGCTTGCTAAAGAATACCCGGATGTGAAATTCGAGCATGCCACCGGTTACAAGACTGCGCCCAACATGACGAATTACAACATTCGCTTCTACGAAGGCCGCTATCTGGCCGGTATGCTTGCCGGCGGTGCAACTAAGAGCAACATCATCGGTTATGTCGCTCCGTTCCCGATTCCTGAAGTTCTGCAGGGTATCAACGCCTTTACATTGGGTGCCAAATCCGTTAATCCGAATATTCAGGTAAAGGTGATTTGGACCAATGCTTGGTACGATCCTCCCAAAGACACCGACTCTGCCAAGACTCTGTTGGGTCAAGGGGCGGACATTCTCACTCAGCACACCAATACCAGTGCTGTAGCGAGTGCTGCTGAAGCTGCAGGAAAAATGGTTATTCCGTACAACAGCGACATGAAGTCTGTTGCTCCGAATGCCCAGATTGCTGCTCTTGTGCTGAATTGGGGACCGTACTACGCCAAGAAGATCCAGCAGATGATCGACGACAAGTGGGATCCGACACCGGTTTGGATGCACTACAAAGACGGCGCAATGTCTCTTGAAGGAGTTCGCACCGATAAGATTCCTGCCGATATCGTGAAGAAGATGGAAGAAGTGAAGGCCAAGATCGAGAGCGGTGAATTCCATCCGTTTACGGGTCCGATCAAGACCAACGACGGCAAAGAAGCTGCTAAGGCAGGCGAAGTTCTGAAGGATGACCAGCTTCAGACGATGAATTACTATGTTGACGGTGTGATCGGAAAGGTTCCCAACTAATCTGATTCGACGTTAATTCAAGCGAAGGCTCGGCATTTTGTCGAGCCTTTGTGATTTTCAAGACTGTGAAAGTTGTGGTCTTTTTCTCATAGAAAAGCGCGAGGTGCTATTTTGGCTCGCTTAACACATAGACGACTATGCCGGAATGAGCCAGCTCCGCCCCTCTCGGGAGAATAAAATCCGTCAAACCGGAATCCGAGCTTTCTGGAACCAGTCGAAAACCTCTCTCGGAAGCAGTAAATCTTCGAAGTGTTTTTTTCCCTGCGTATTCAAGAAGAACGATATTGCCGACCTGGGCTTTTGCTTTCTTTCTGAGAAAAAGAACGGTTCCCTCATGAATTCCGGCTCGATCCATTGAATTATCGGGGGCCTTTTCCACAGAGATCTCTTCTGCAGGGATGGGGAGCGAATTGAAAACATCATCTGCAATTTTTGTCGGAGACGGTTTTGTCGTGGCTGCAATTTGGGAACGAATCCAGGAAGATCCGCCTAACCTCTTTAATTGAATCAAAAGATCTTCGGTCAGAATGACAGTCGTTGTTTTTGCACCGATAAGGGGCTTGCGTCCGGCACCGGGTCGTGCGCCGCCTTTTTTCTTTGCAGGCGTTTTATTCTCAGTATCGGTCATAACAATAATTCGTACCAAAAATGGAAATTGTCTCAACTGCGACAAACGATTACGCGTTACAGGATAGGCTATTTCTAGGATTAACGTGTAAAAGACTAAGATATTTGTGGAAATGATCGAAAATATGTGAAAAAGACCACAGATTAAATTAAAGAGGCGGATCGAATATGGCTGAATACATGAGAAATGCTCTGTTTGGATTAGCAGTCGGAGATGCATTAGGTGTACCTCATGAGAAGAAACCGAGAGGCTCTTTCAAATGTGTGGGATGGGATTACACGCCTGAACCGGATCGAAAAAGAATGTGGTCGGATGACACGGCGCTGACGCTTGCAGAACTCGACAGCTTCGGGATTCTCAAAAAAGTGGATTTTGATGCCGTCATGCAGAACTTTATGGAATGGTTTCTGATGGGCAAATTTTCTTGTACCGGACGCTGCTTCGGAGCAGGAAAGAGTACGGTTCACGCGATTAAGAATTATTGCTATGGGAAAAAGGCAATTGACTGCGGTTCAAAGGACATTATGTCCAACGGCAACGGTGCTCTGATGAGAATTATGCCGTTTTGTCTTTTGAAAGAAGAATACCGTAGAACCTTTAATTTCGACGACGCCGTAGGTATGACGCACAGGCATCCGATAAACCTTGCTGCCTGCCGCTTTTTTGATGTATTGGTCAACGCGATTGTTCAAGGCTCGGATCTGAAAACTGGTTACGAAACTGCCAAGAAATCGTTGTCCGAAGAGGAAAGAGAGCTAATTCAGCTGCCGTCTTTTGGAGCCTTAAGTGAGCGCCCCGAAAGTGAAATTAAATCCGGCCGCTTCGTGCTGGATACTTTGTGGGCCGCCGTTTGGTGTGTAGAAAAGACCACAAATTATCGAGATGCCGTTTTGAAAGCCGTTGATCTCGGAGATGATTCCGACACGACGGCTTCTGTGGCCGGCGGAATAGCCGGGTTAACCTACGGAATCGGGGGAGAAAAAGGCGTTCCGACCAATTGGATAGAGCAGTTGGCTTGCCAGGATTGGCTGGCGGGTGCGGCAGAAAAGACGGCGGAAATGACTTATTGAAGTATGGATAATCGGCTAAAAATATGTAGAAAAGACCACAATCCTGAATGGAATTTGTGGTCTTTTTCACACGGAAAGAGTTTCCGCGAATGAGCAAGCTCAGATCTTATCTCGCGCCGCTGGCCTGAAGAGCAATAGCGGCATGCTTACGGCCTTCGACAACTTCTTTACGAAGCTGACCGCTCGGGTGGAAGGAAACTACCTGGCGGGCCTTAATAATGGCGGATTCGCCGGACTTAGGATTACGTCCCGGACGCTCGCTTTTCTGCTTGATGGAAAAAACACCGAAGTTGGAAAGCTTCAGCTCTTCGCCGCGAACGAGGCATTCTAGAGCCTCATCGAAGAAAAGATCCACGATTTCCTTGCAGAAACGTTTAGGGAGCCCAAACTGTTCATAGATAACATCGGCAAGATGACTTTTGGTCAGCGTATCGCCTTCCTTGAGCAGGGTGCCAAGGACGAGAGCGGTCTCATCCTTCTGCTGTTCTTTGACAGCCTGTTTAGGTAAGTCTTCCATTTTTTAGTATGTTTTGAAACTGTGAAAATGTTGAATTCTATACCAAAGCTTTGGGGCTGTGTTGTCGTTATTTATTTAATTTACAAAGAAAAAATTCGAAAAACATTGACTTTTTTAATTTGTGATCACCCAGTAAAGCCAGAGCATTTTTTGTGCAAAAAGAGCCTAATCCGGGGAATTTTTGCCGGTCCTAATTTCGGTCTCAGAACGCCAAAAAGCATTCTCCCCTGAGCGGCCTTATACCGGACTATATTTCGTGACTAGCGCAAGGAAACAGGCAAAAAAAGGGCGTCTGAAATAAACCATTCAGACGCCGGTATCTAAATTAGCGAGAGAAGAACCTGAGTTCCCGAAAGGGATCTCGAAAAGCTCTTCGAAGATTCTCGCTTCAACCTCAAATCCCAAGGAGAAGTGACAACATTCAATTGCCACAAACGAATATTAGCATAAAGTCCTAAGGGTTTCTACCATAATATTTGTAAGAACCTATTTCAGGCTTGCGAGTCTCAAAAAATTCTTGAGAAATTAAGTAGTTGTGGTTGACAAGAAGTACTGTGTTAAAACATTTTGACGAGGATTGATACAGATATTAACCAGAAAAGAAATCCGCTGATTTTATTGAGCCAGAGAGAAAAGTTTTTCGTCATCCATCGATCCGCAGCAGCTGCGGCAGAATAGCTGTAGGCGATGTGGACAAACCAGCAGGTAATAACAAACATGGCGATCATCAGGGAAACTTGCTGCACATAGGAGCTCTTGGGGTCAATAAACTGAGGGAACAGGGAGAGAAGGAACACGATGCACATGGGATTTGTGACTTGAAGAAGTGCAGCACTCGTCAAAATGTGGATTCTTTCCTGTTTGAGCTCCTTTAGATTAAACGACTTGATGGAAGAAGAAAGTGAGATGGCCGGAGCCGTCCAGTTTTTCCAGCCGAACCAAAACAACAGCATGCATCCGCATATCTGCAGCCCGTAAAACATGACGGGCGACTCATGAATGACAGCACCGAGCCCGCTCGCTGCAAGCGTACTCATAAATAACACGCCGATAGCGTTTCCTGTGGGAGAGAGAAAAGCATTTGCCTTTCCGTAGTTAATCGCGTTTTTGAGCGTATAGAGAACGCCGGCACCGGGCGTGATGCAAGTGATAAAAACCACGATGAAAAAGAGTCCGAGGCTTGAAACAGACATTTTTTTCTCCTTTGTTGTTCGTCAGTGTAGGAATAAAATCAAACGCCTAGGAGGCTAAGTGATATAAAATCTTTATCACTCAATTATCTTTTTGCTAACATCAGAATGCGCCGCTGTTTCGATTACCGCACCATCAGACAGCTGATGCTGTTCGCTGCCGTGACTCAGGAGAAGAGCTTCCGGCGGGCAGCCAAGCGATTGAATATGTCCGTCCCTCCTCTTGTTCTTCAGATCGACGAGCTAGAGGCAAGGTTAAGAATGAAACTGCTGGAGAGAACGCCTCGCGGCGTTTCTCCGACGGCACAAGGCAACGCACTCATGCCGATGATTGACCAGCTGGTGCGGCAGGCGGAAGTCTTGAATTTCTCCGTGAAGCAAATGCAGCAAAATGCGCAGGGGATTCTAACGATCGGTGCGAACACGGAGTCGATGCTGTTTTTTATTCCGGAGTTTAAAAAACGTCTTGCGGCATTGCACCCGAATATTTCCCTGTTTGTGAAGGAAATTGATTCTTATCAGGTTGAAACAGAGCTCACGGACGGAACAGTTTTAATCGGCATGGCGTTTTTTGATACTTTGTCGGATCAGCGTTTGAGGATGGCAAACCTCATCAATGAAAAACCAATCGTACTTTTAAATCGAAATCACCATTTAGCAGGGAAGGGCGGAGTGTCAATTAAAGAGCTGCGAAATGAGGATTTTGTTTTTACACGGCGTGCCATTGCGCCTCGGCTGTTTGACGGTCTTGTCGGTTTTTGTCAGGAAGTTGGCGGCTTCACGCCGAGAATTATCCACGAGGTCGAATCCAGCCCGCGCCAAATGGGATTTGTGAGCTGCGGGCAGGGTATAGCTTTTCTCCCGGAATCCTTCAGACAGTGGATGCCTGAATATATCAAGGCAGAAACGATTACGGATGCAACTCCTTGTTTGCCCCTTTCAATCGCTTGGAATCCGCTTATTGAATCCCCATTACGAGATATCGTGGCAGAAGAACTGAAACAGATGTTTGTGGACCGTTGAGAAGCGTAGACCGCGGTCCAAAACGGAGGAAGATTATGAATAAACCAAAGGACGAACCGGGTTTGCAAACTATTCTCTCGCATTGCGGGCGCAATTTAGAAGCAAGCGGCGGTTACGTGAATGTCCCGCCTTATGAAGGTTCGACCATTATTCACGACGATATGGATGACCTGTTCGGACGCGTTGACAACCATCTATATGGCGACGGTACCGCCCGGACTTATGGGACGGACGGAGGACCGACGCATGAAGCTTTTTATGAGGCCATGAATAAACTCGAAGGCGGTGTCGGGACTTGGGCCTTTAGTACGGGTTTAGCGGGGTGCACCATCCCGATGATGGCGTTCCTGAAGACGGGGGATCACATGCTTGTGACGGATTCCGTCTACGGTCCCACACGTCAGTTCTGTGAGGTACTACTAAAAAATTTCGGTGTGGAAGCAGAGTTTTATGGACCCACCCTCGGAGCGGGAATTGAGGGATTAATTCGCCCTAATACTCGTTTGATCTACATGGAAAGCCCCGGCACGCATACCTTTGAAATGCAGGATGTTCCGGCAATTGCCGCGGTTGCACGCAGGCACGGAGTCGTTACGATGATCGACAACACCTATGCCACGCCGATCAATTTCCAGCCTTTAAAACACGGGGTGGATGTCGTGGTGCATTCGGCAACCAAATACATCTGCGGTCACAGCGATGTACTGATGTCTACGGTTACCTGCAATGAAAAAACTTGGAAACAGGTCAGAGCTGTCTGCAAAATGACGGGGCAATACGCTTCTGCTCAGAGCGTGTACTTAGGACTAAGAGGCCTGCATACTTTGAAGGTGCGCCTTGATGCAGTTGGTGCGCATACACGAAAAGTGGTTGACTGGCTTCTGAAGCGGGAAGAAGTCAAAAAAGTGATTTGGCCGGCCTATGAAAAGGATCCCGGGTACCCCATTTACAAGAGAGACTTCGCAGGACCTATCGGACTGTTTGCTTTCCAATTTCAGGACTATTTTACGGACGTGCAGATCAACCGTTTTATGGATTCTCTGAAGCTATTCGGATTGGGTTATTCGTGGGGAGGATTTGAGAGTTTGATCCTTAGAAGCTATGGGAAACGCACGGTCGGAGATCCGAGGATTATGCGTACGATGATCCGCGTCTACATCGGCTTGGAGGATCCGCAAGATATGATCAATGACTTAGATCAGGCGATGACTAAAATGCGGGATGCCTAAAACACACGAAAAGACAAAAATTAAAGGCCGCAGAGAAGAACTCTTAACGGCCTTTTTACTCAGCTCAAAAACAAATTATTTTGTATTGAGGGCATCTTTAAACTGTTTGCCGGCAACGAATTTCGGCTGAACAGAAGCGGGAATCTGGATCGTTGCTCCGGTGGCAGGATTGCGGCCGGTACGAGCTTCGCGCTTAGCAGACTTGAAAGTTCCGAAACCAACGAGAGTGATTTCATCACCTGCTTTAACAGTTTTGACGATCTGAGCTGTCAGAGCATCCAGAACATCTTTAACATCAGCTTTAGATTTACCGGAAGCTTCTGCAACGGCAGCAATCAATTCAGTTTTATTCATTCGATTCCTCTGATAGTGTTTGAATGGAACCCTGATAATAAGGGTTTTTTAGGGCAAAAAACAAATTTTCATGTTTGGCTGTGCCGTTTTCGCGACAAACCGCCGTCCAATAGGGCTTCTTGTAAGTCAACATATCCCGTAAACGAGGTATTTGCGTGAAAATATCCTGAATTCTTTCCGGTTGTGAGAAAAATTCCAGTAGGCCAGGGACAGTAGGTCTAGCCAAAAAGATCGAGCTCTTTTTGGACAGCAGGCTCGGTCTTGTTTTTAAGAATGTCTTGTATATCCTTCAAGTACAACTTGACCATATTGGAAAAAATCAAACCGACGGAGTATGTTTTATCCGAGTATCTGAGCTGGGAGAGCCATCGATAGAATTCGATCTCGTCTTCTGTCTGGGCTTCAATGCCGCCGCGGATCATGACGAACTTGTCAAAAAGCGACTGCGCCGACTCGATCAAAGTTTCATAGGCCTCTTCAGCGCTTTGAGAACGGAACTCCGGAAAACTGTCGACGGAAACCGGATAAATCTTATCGAGTTTAAGCTGTTCGGGATCTAGGTCCGATAAGGTAAGAGAAAGCATTTTCCTTTGAAGGTCAGTAAGTTCTTCGATGCTTTGCTTCAAATCCTCTTTGTATAAAGCGATTCCGGAAGTATTTTTCTTTACCATCGTGTACCTATGCGTTGATTGGAGGAATTTTAGCGCAAGCGTAATAATTGCACCGAGCCATCCCACATATGAGTATGAGGTCAGGGATAATGTCTATGTACTAACCCTGAGGGGATGATGATAATTATCCTTAGTTAGTTTGCTCTTCAAGAGGTTAGTAATGAGTCAAAAGTCTGAATTTGACGCCAGAATCGCTGCTGCCGGTATCCGCAGGATCTCCCGCAGCAGGAAGATTTCCTTGAAGGGCGCCCAGCGAATTGCACTGCCATCCTTTTTAACACAGGCCCATTCAACGGAACCGAACCAAGGCTCGGGCTGGAACTTGTTCACGGCGTCCATGCGTCCTGTTTGGTTCTGAGGATTCATGCCCGAACTTCCAGAAGTCGAAATTACTCGTCTCGGAATACTTAAGCGCGTCGGCGGTCGCCGCTGCACCGGTGCGGTTGTTCGTGAGACGCGTTTTCGTAAGTCAGCTCCCGCGAATCTTTCCGAACTGCTCACGGGGCAGTGTCTGCGCTCGATTGAGAGACGCGGGAAGTATCTGATTTGGAATTTCGACCGAGGGTATATTGTTTCTCACCTCGGTATGTCGGGTGTGATGCGAATCGTTGATCCCAAAGTCACAGAACCTGTCAAACATGATCACATCGATATTTTGTTCGGTGACTTGGCGGTTCGGTACCACGACCCCAGACGTTTTGGTTTTGTGATTTGGCTCCCGGAGTCTCAAGATCCTTATGCGCTGCCGGAAATCGCAAAATTAGGCGAAGAACCTTTTTCTGATAGCTTTACTGTGTCGCGGCTGCGCTCCGCTTTAGCGAATACTTCACTGCCGATTAAAGAGGCCATGCTGACGGGCAAATATGTTGTCGGTGTCGGCAATATTTATTGTTCGGAGTCTTTATTTAAAGCTCGCATTTCCCCCTTAACGCCGGCCAATAAGATCTCAAAACAGAGGTTAGAACGTCTGGTTACAGCGATCCGAGAAGTGCTGACTTTGTCTTTAAACGAGGGCGGTTCTACTTTAAAAGACTTCGTTTCTGCAGAAGGCGAGCAAGGCTATTTCACATTAAACGCCAAAGTGTACGGAAAAGAAGGCAAACCTTGCGCAAACTGCGGTCGACCGATTAAGAAGATCATTCAAAACGGCAGAGCGACTTATTACTGCAGTAATTGCCAAAGGCGCTGACACATAATTGGCAATGGAAGGTAATTGCAGAAATAACCTCGACGAGTGTTTAGAAGTTGTGTCCTAGACCGATGGTGGCAGCCCAGCCTCCTAAACCGGAATCATATTTTTTGAAAGCTTTTCCTGTCGTTCCCCAGCCGGCCTGAGTGTAAAGCGTGGTTCGTTTGGAGAGAGGGTAGAGGTAGGCGGCGCCGAGAGAATACGAATTGTACTTTTCGCCTGTGTCCTTAAGTTTGCCCAATGCACCTTGAGTCTGGAACTTAACTGATCCGCCCGCGAAAGGAATCGCTACAGAGAGTGCAAGCGCATGTTGGTTTGCGCCTTTGTGCGCTTCTTCGATTTCGGTGTTGTTAGGAAGTTTCATGGAATGAAGCGCATATTGGTAAACGCCGAAAAGCTTGAAAGTTCCGAAATCGTAAGAAGCTTGAACGGTGAATAAGTTCGTCGCTTTAGGTTTTGAAAGATCTTCGGTTCCTTTGTTATCCAACATTTCCCAGTAAGTTCCGAACCTGATAGCTTGGTCCTCATATGTCGCCCCGATGCCGTAATAGTGTTCGTTTCTTGACCACTTTTCTGAGTCCTCATTAACGCCGTTTGAGTAAGTGGCGTGAACCTTCAAACCATTAAGGCTGGGAGACACATAAGCAATTGTGTTGTTCATCCAGTCCGTCAGAATGAAAGCGCTGTGGATATTGCTGAGTACCGAAAAGCTCGTGTTGTAGGCGGAGGAACCGGAAATGGAGTATTCGCCGTTGTAGGAACCAAGTGCTCCGATTCTGCCGAATGCGACCTGGCCGAAGCTGCTTTCAAAACCCAGGTAAGCCTGACGATTAAAGGCCTTGTCGCCTTTATCGTCGTCTTCTTTTCCGTTTGACAGGACGTAGCCTTGTTCCAGTCTTAAGAAAACATTGTTTCCGCTGCCGAGATCTTCCGTTCCGGTAAAGCCGAACATATTGGTATCCAAGCTGCCGTTGGCAAACCTAACCGTTGCAGATTTTCCTTTTAGTTTTTGGACAGTTATGCCGCCGTCGGCGCCGCCATAAAGCATGACAGAGGTTTCAGCGTAGACAGAGGTAGCTGCAAGAGGCAGGACTACGGCAAGGAGAAGCTTTTTCATAAGTTTGTACGCATCAAGGATAAAAAATCGTTCTCAGAAGATTCAGATTCACGACAAGCGAATTCTTCTCTATTTTTTCCGAAGTGGTCGTAAACATTGCCAAAAACGAGAAATTTACCCAAAATTAACATATATTCTTGTGATATTGAAGAGCTCAAGCGGTGGCTGCACCGACGTCGTTGCGTAAAAGAGGATGGTTCACAACGAGTTTGAACCTCTAAGAGTTGCTTCCCTGATTATTATCTTTCGAACAAAAACAAATTCCGCTCAAACCTAAAAGGTAAGAGCGGAACAAAAGAAGAGATTAGATCTTTTTAGCGGACGCTGCTGTTAGCTAGCCTCCCTTCGGTGTTTGAGTTGCCCTTTGCGGCGAGCTTAAGTCCGGCAACGATTGCGACAATGATCGCAGTGCAAATGGCGATACAAACAGCGGAATACACCGGATGAATATTGAAAGAGCCAGCTTGATAGACGATGGTTGCAGCACTGTATCCCACTGCTGTTGTCCACAAAGCAGAGAAGATAGCCCAGCCGCTTCCGACCTCTCTATAGATGGCACCCATGGCCGCACCACAGGGCAGATAAAGAAGAACCATCAGCAGGTAAGCAAACGCACCCAACTCACCGTCGAACAGCTTGTTCATGGCGGCAATTGTTACGGTGCTTACTTCTTGCTCCTCTGCTTGCTTAGCAACGTCGGAGAGGTCGCTTTCTACAGAGATGCCAAGCGGATCAGTGAAGAACGCTCCGATATCGCCGAAACCTTCACCGATGCTGGCGACGGCTTCACCGAAGGAGCGGGCAAGGTTAAAGCCTTCTTCTTCGTCTTGCTGCTGAGCTTGCTCTTCAATCTTGGCTGCCGGTTCGCCCAAAGCAGCCTCTTCTTCCGCTTTATCGCCGATTCCGCTGTAAAGAGAATCCAACGTACCGACAACGGCTTCTTTGGCAAGAATACCTGTGAAGACGCCGACGGCAGCAGGCCAGTTTTCTGCAGACACGCCCATTGGCTTGAAGACGGGCACAATCGTCTTGCCGATCTGAGACAAAACACTCTTGTCGGTATCTTGATTGCGGAAGGAGCCGTCTGTTCCTAAGGAGTTTAGGAAACAAAGAACAGCCACAAGCACAACGATTACTTTACCGGCGCGGAAAATAAAGCTCTTTAAACGATCCCATGTTCTCAGAAGGACGTTCTTTGCGGTTGGCAGATGGTACGGAGGAATCTCCATGACAAAGGCGCTGGTCTGACCGGCTAAGGCCGTTCTCTTAAGCATGAAGCCTGTGGCGATAGCTGCCAAGATGCCGATGAGATACAAACTGAAAACGAGATTTTGTCCGCTCATCGGCCAAAAAGCAGTCGCAAACAAAACATAAACCGGAAGTCTTGCGCCGCAGTTCATAAACGGAGCCATTAAAACCGTGGTAATACGGTCTTGTTTTTGCTCCATCGTACGGGTTGCCATGATAGCGGGGACGCCGCAGCCGAATCCGACAATCAGAGGAACAAACGCTTTTCCGGGCAGCTCGAGCGCTCTCATCAGGCGGTCCATCACAAAGGCAGCCCTGGCCATATAGCCCGAGTCTTCAAGAAAGGACAAGGCTAAAAACAGGCAGAAGATAAACGGAATGAATGTGGAGATACATTGAATACCGCCGCCGATACCGTCGGCAAGAATCGTTTTAAGCCATTCTGGCGTTCCGATGGAAGTGAGAAGTTCCCCGAATCCGTCGATAAAGATCGCTCCGAAAAGAATATCGAAGAAGTCGATGAAAGCGGAACCGACGTTGATCGAAAAAATGAACATCAGGTACATCACGGCCAAGAAAATAGGTACCCCCAGCCAACGATGCAAAACAATCTTGTCGATTTTCGGTAATGGTTTGTTTGACCTCGTTGTCTCGAGTGATGCAAGAGGAAGCGACTTTGCTGACAAAGGAGTAGCGCACGTCGGCAATAGCCATATCCAGGTCGCCGTTGTAGTGCTTATTGAGTGCGTTGATTCGCAGTTCGGCTTTGGAAAAGCCGCTCTTTAAGGTGCGGAGTCCCAGTTCTTTATCACTTTCAAGGATCTGTTCGGCGATCCAAGGGGCCTTTTCAACGTTGTTTTCACAGAGTTCCTGAGTCAGTGTATGAATTTCATCGGCAATGTCTTTCGGGAAAACAAGCGGGTTGTCCGGAACGGTAGGATTTTCGAGCTGGCGGCTGATTGCTTGTTTGAGATCATCTACACCCGTTTCTCTAGAGGCAACTAGGCTGACAACAGGGCAACCTAGCTCCTGCGCTAATTTATCGAGATCAACGGAGATGGAATGATTCTTAGCGACGTCAAGCATGTTGACCGCAACAATGAGCGGAACCTGTATTTCGATGAGTTGCGCGGTGAGATAAAGGTTTCTCTCCAAGTTCGACGCATCAACGATATTTACGACGAGAGAAGATTCGCCGGAGAGGATGTATTCTCGAGCGACGCGCTCGTCTTCGCTGGAAGCGTCACACGGCTGAAGAGAGTAGACAGCCGGTAAGTCTACGAGTGTGATCTGCCAATCATTAACCGTAAAACTTCCGCTCTTTTTCTCGACGGTAACGCCTGGCCAATTTCCGACGGTCTGGTGTGATCCAGTCAAAGCGTTAAACAAAGTTGTCTTGCCGCAGTTGGGATTGCCCGCGAGCGCGATCGATATTTTCTGAGTCATGATGTTTCCTCACAAAGGTCTGACGTCAATGATTTCGATTTCAGCCTTTCGAACGCTGATGAAAGATCCGCGAAGTTTGATTTCGACGGGATCTCCTAACGGGGCCACCCGGGTGACTTCAAAACGAGTGTTGGGAAGGACGCCCAAAGAAAAGAGTTTTTTCCGATATTCAGTGTTTCCCGGCAAAAAACCTTTCACGACACCTCTTTGTCCGGGTTTCATATCGCGAAGCTGCATGATGTTCTCCTATTGGAAAATGCGAACAACTTTTATTTCTGCCGCGACATCTCGATTTACAGCGATTCTGGCGTCACCTACGGCAAGGAGAAGAGGGCCGTTCTGTGCGGAGGTGATCACGGAAGCCACGCTGCCGACGTATAAACCTAAATCCCGGAGACGTTTCAATTCACTTGGAGGAATATTTCCCAGTTTTGCGATCCTGCATTGCACATTCATCGGGAGCTGGATTAGGAGGTGAGATGTAGAGACAGTCATAAAAGCATCAAATGAAAACGATTATCTTTATCAAAATGTTACCCCTCAGCGATCGAAATAATAATCATCATCATTAGGGATTTCTCTATATCTTTCATGAATTTCGCATCTTGAGGATTTATAACTTGTTGAATATTTGCGGAAAGATTCACTTAAATATCCCAAAAATATGGAGAAGCAATTGTTATTGACAAGTTAGAAATTCTTAAATTTTGAGGAATAAAATGAGAATGATTCCTATTTAATTCTTTTTACGATTTTCAGAGGTTGTATGAAATTAGTGAAAACAGCTTTGGTCATAGCATTGGCCTCCGTCGGTACAATGGCTGCCGCTGAGTCTCAGGTAACGCTTTACGGGACGATCGACGGAGCAGTGGTCGTCAACAAAGCAAAAAGAGGAGACGCTACTGTTTCTCTCGAAGACGGTATCGCAGGAGGCAGTGTTTGGGGTATCGAAGGAAGTGAAGATTTAGGAAACGGATACTCCGTCGGCTTCCTTTTGGAAAACGGTTTTGCTATGGATAGCGGCTCTGCCGGGGAAGAAGGCAAGGCCTTCAGCAAACAGGCAACCCTTTCTTTGTCCGGAAATTTCGGTGAACTTGCATTCGGCCGCATGGGCGGCTTAGCCTCTTATGAAGGTTCTTATTCGATTTGGGATGCGTCTCCCTTCGGTACCGACTATCTTCAGGCCGGATTGGGAAATACGTTCGTGACAGGCCAAATCAATAATAATAGTATCGTTTATGTTTCTCCTGAATTCGGCGGCTTGAAAATCCACGCACAGTACTCCAACGGCGTTGAAGACGATACAGCAAAATGGTCCCGCAACAGCCACTACTACGGTTTGGGCCTGACATATGAAATCGGGAAATTGTCTTTAGCGGGTATCGTTGAACGCTTCGACAATAAGTCCGAAGAAGACAAAAACAAAGCCACAATGGTCTATAGCTTGAGTGCAACGTATGACTTTGAAGTTGCCAAGGCTTTCTTCGGCTACCAGTACGCAAATCGTTTCCACTCCCTGGATCAGCTGGAAGATGTTTGGGTTTCCGGCAAAGGCATGAATCAAAATGCCTTCACTTTAGGCGCAGAAGTTCCGGCTGCCGGCGGTACCTTCAAAGTTGCTGCCAACTACGGATTCGGCAAAGTTAAGTCTGCCGACGGCGTCGTGGTAGACGACACAAAGCTCTCCAATGACAAATTCAATCGCTTCACAGTCGGTGCGGCATATGAATATCCGCTCTCTAAACGTACCTTTGTTTACGGCTGGGGCGCTTATGCAACCGCCGGAAAGATGTTTAAAGAAAAGGCTGTTGAAGAGAATTTCAAGTCCTGGAGCTTGGGCTTAGGCTTACACCATACCTTCTAACTTCAGTTAGGAAGACCAGCGTGACGCCTCGCTCTCCGGCCTAAAAACGGCGGAGTTTAGCGAGGCGTTTCTTTTTGGAACGGTTTCATGGATAGGTGAAGAGTCTGAGTTTTGCTCCTGAGAAGGGAAAGGAAGTTGCCCGCGAATACTATAATTTTTGAAAAAAGGAACCTCAAATCATGCTCTCTACCATCTTTACGATCGCCGCTGTTCACTTGATCGCGCTTATGTCACCTGGGCCGGATTGCTTTATCGTTATGCAAACTGCCGTCGGCCGCTCGAGAAAAGAAGCGATCTGCTGCGTTTTGGGAATCACGTTAGGCGTCGCCTTTTGGGCCGCCTTATCTCTCTTAGGTTTACAGTGGCTGTTTGAACGTTTTGCGTGGCTTCAGCAAGTGATCATGCTGCTCGGAGGCCTGTACCTAGGGTGGCTTGCTTACGTTCTTCTCAAAAGCGCCTTTAAGAAAGGTGCGGCACCTCAGGCCGAAGTGCAGGCGGCAGGCTCAGGATTTCGCTCCTTTGTTGTCGGCTTGCTGACTAATCTGTCTAACGCAAAAGCACTGATCTACTTTAGTTCTGTGTTTTCGCTGTTTGTCACCGGAAATATGGGAAGTACGGAAGCTGCAGTGATTTACGCCGTGGTCGTTCTTGAAAGTCTTCTTTGGTTCTCTTTCGTGGCTTTAATTCTCGGAATGCCGAAGCCCAAAGCTTTTTATCGGAGATCCGGCAAATGGATCGACGGCATTTGCGGTGCGATATTCGGGGCTTTTGGAGCAGCCTTAGTTTGGACGGCAGTCAAAGAAGCCACACACTGATTTTTACGAACTCAAGGATTTGTACCTGCAATCCAGAAACAGCAAGAGCTCGGAAACTGAGCTCTTGCACTAAGGATCCTATCTAATTACTTCATGGGTTTGCCGTTATTGGCACGCATGATCTGATGCGGTCTGATCAGATAGAACACAGACAGATAACCGCTCCAAATGTGAACCAGTCTTGTGAATGGAACGATCAGGAAAATGATCAAACCGACAAAAATGTGTCCTTTCTGCCAATCCGGAACGAGAAGAATGTTCTGCCAGGCTTGGTAATCAAAGGAGAAGAGACCTCGAACCCATCCTCCTAACAGAATGATCGTTGCGCCGGACTTGTCGTAAAGGTAGGAATTCACGACGCAGCCGATACCGAGAATGATGACGGCAAGCAGCAGGAACAAAACCCAGAAGTCACTCGGACGGGAGGCCGCTCTGACACGATCGTTGGTTAAACGGCGCCAAGTCAGAATGATCAGGCCGGTAATTGCGACGATTGCCGAGAGGCCGCCGCAGATAATTTCCATCATCTGGTGCAGACGTGGTGTCAGACCGGCAGCGTTGAGCCACTCGGTCGGTGTAAACAGACCGAAGCAGTGTCCGCAGAAAAGGAAGATCACGCCGATATGAAAAAGGTTGGCACCCCAGAAGATGTCCTTCTTATCCAATATTTCGCTGCTCTGGCTTTTCCAGCTGAAGGGCGCCAGAACAAAGCGCGCCAGACTGCCGAGTATTAGAACGGCGATAACGACATAAGGCAGCACTCCGAAAATCAGGAAGTGCCATGCAAGTGTAAAGCTGCTCATTATTTGCCCTCCTGTGTAGAGTCCGGAGCGCGCTGATATTCCTCAAACAAAGGAATGATTTTGCGGTTCATCGGACCGCCGAAAAGCGAATCCGCACGGCGTCTCATGTCTTCTCCGCCGCCGAGGTTGTAGCCCTGCGTGCCTTGCAGAAGAACAGCGGCTTCCGTGTTGCGGTTGGCAGACGGAACCACGAAACGATCCTTATAGTCTGCTATTGCCAACAGACGATGCATGTCGCAGACGTCCTGAACCGTAAGTCCCAATGCCTTGAGTTCATTGGTTTCTTCAATGCCCTGAAGTTGTTCGGGAAGAATTTCACAGGTCAGGAACTGGCTGGTGCCTGCATTGTCTGAGTATTTGCGGAGGATGGTTCTTTCCGCAAGCAGACGGCTTAAGGCTTCGACGACAGGCTTAATGTTGCCGCCTGCGAGCAGATTGGCCAAGTACTGCATCGGAACGCGCAGGCTATGGACATCGGGGATAAAACCCTTCATGGAGAGTTTGCCTACGTCAACTGCCTGCGCAATCGGAGAAAGCGGCGGGACGTACCAAACCATCGGCAGCGTTCTGAATTCCGGGTGCAGCGGAAGTGCGATCTTCCATTTGGAAATCATCTTGTAAATCGGAGAAGCTTTGGCGGCTTCAATCCAATCGTGCGAGATGCCGGCTTCTAAGGCTGCAGCTTCGATTTCCGGATCGTTCGGATCCAAGAAGATCTGACGCTGAGCTTCATAAAGATCGCCTTCGTTAGGTGTGGATGCAAGATCTTTGATCTTATCGGCATCGTAGAGCATCACACCCATGTAGCGGATACGGCCTACACAGGTTTCAGCGCATACCGTGGGAAGGCCGGATTCAACACGCGGATAACAGAAAATGCATTTTTCGGCTTTACCGGTTGTCCAGTTGTAGTAGACCTTCTTGTAGGGGCAGCCGCTCATGCACATACGCCAGCCTTTGCACTTGTTCTGGTCAACCAAAACAATACCGTCTTCTTCGCGTTTGTAAATAGAGCCGGAAGGACAGCTTGCAACGCACGCCGGATTCAGGCAGTGCTCGCACAGACGCGGCAGATAGAAGAGGAACGTGTTCTTGTACTGAGCGTAGATTTCGCGTTCTACGTTCTTTAAGTTCACGTCATCGACGGTCTTAATATCGACGCCGCCCAGGTTGTCATCCCAGGCTGCAGAACCGTTGATCTTCTTCATCTTCTTGCCGGTCAGGTAAGAGATCGGCTGAGCGGTCACGCATGTCTTCATGCGGGGTGCTTTCTGAAGGTTCTGATAATCAAAGGTAAAAGGCTCGTAGTAGTCGTCAATCTGCGGCAGTTTTGGGTTGGCAAAAATGCCGGAGAGCAGGCCGAGCTTTGTGCCGCGACGCAGCCGCAGCTTGCCGTTGTGCAGTTCCCAGCCGCCTGTCCATTTCTGCTGGTCTTCCCAGCTCTTCGGGTAACCGACACCGGGTTTGGTTTCAACGTTGTTAAACCAAATGTACTCAGTTCCGGGACGATTCGTCCAAACGTTCTTACAGGTAACGGAACAGGTGTGGCAGCCGATGCATTTGTCCAGATTCAGGACCATGCCGATTTGAGCACGAATCTTCATACTGCACCTCCTTTCTTGTCCGCTTCTTCATCCATCCAGTCCACTTTATTCATCTTTCTGACCCAAGCGAAGTCGTCGCGGTTCGGGGCAATCGTGCCGTAATAGTTAAAGGCATATGACAGGTGGCCGTACCCGCCGATCATGTGCGTCGGATTCAAAATAACGCGTGTCGGAGAGTTGTGGTCGCCGCCGCGCAGGCCCGTGACTTCCGAACCCGGGGTGTTGACCGTCTTTTCCGTTGCGTGCTGCATGACACAGAGCCCTTCAGGCATACGAGAAGAAACAATCGCCCGACCGACAACGGCACCGTTGGCGTTCCAGCACTCAATCCAATCGTTATCGACGATGCCGGCGTTAGCCGCATCAATATCACTCATCCACACGACAGGACCGCCGCGGGAAAGCGTCAGCATGCGTTCGTTGTCGTAATAGGTTGAGTGAATACCCCACTTCTGATGAGCCGTCATGAAGTTAAGAATGATGGCCTTGTTGCCGTTGTCGGCGACGTCACGGTAACCGGAGAGCGCCCTCTGATTAGCCGGCGCTCTGTACTGAGCAAACTGCTGACCGAAGGCTCTCATCCAAGCGTGGTCTTGGTAGAACTGCTGGCGGCCGGTAATCGTGCGCCACGGCAAAAGCAGATACTTGTTCTGCCAGAAGGCTACATACGGGATTTCATCGTTTTCCGTACCGGACCAGTCAGGAGCACTGAAGGTCTTAGCCGGGCGATGTGCCAGATCATCGAAGGTGATCTTGTCGGCAATGTGTCCTTCGGAGAGGAAGCTGGCATCTACGCCGCACTGGTCTTTCACAAACGACCAGCTTCTGAAGGACAAAGCACCGTTGGTTTCGGGAGAGACGCGAAGGATGAAGTTGGCGGCATTGATGTCCGTTTCCATCTTCGGACGGCCCTTGGCCACGCCTTCCTGCACCGTGCCGTTTAACTGGCAGAGTTCGGAGATTTCCGGATCCAGGTTCCACTTGATGCCGCGGTTGCCGCCGCCGTTGGTGGAAAGCAGCGGTCCGATCGAGGTGTACTTGTCGTAAATCGTGCGGTAGTCGCGATCGATGACGTGGATCAGCGGAGCGGTCTTTCCGGGGATCAGGTCGCACTCGCCCTTGTACCAGTTCTTGACGTCAAGCGCCTGGCCGAGTTCGTGCGGAGAATCGTGTCCGAGCGGTGTGAGAACGACGTCAGTGACGCTGCCGAAATCTTCTGCATATTCGGAAGCAATTTCAGAGAGCTTCTTAGCGATATCTTTAAAGGTCTGCCAATCGCTTCTGCCTTCCCAAGAGCATTGAACGGCTTTAACGAACGGATGGATGAAGCTGTGCATATCCGTCGTGTTGATATCGTTCTTTTCGTAGAAGGTGGCGGCCGGAAGCACGATATCGGAGTAGATCGAAGTCGTGCTCATTCGGAAGTCCATGTTGACGAGAAGATCCAGCTTGCCCTGAGGTGCGGGGCGCCACTTTTCCAAGAGCGGCATGAGTTCTTTGTGAGAACCGTCCAGTTCTCCGCCTAAGATGCCGTTTTCGGTTCCGAGCAGGTGACGCAGGAAGTATTCCTGACCTTTGCCGGAGGAGCCCAACACGTTGGAGCGCCAAATAAAGAGGTTGCGCGGCCAGTTTTCTTCGGCGTCTAAGTCCAGGCAGCTGAAGGAGATCTTTCTGTCTTTAAGCTGATTGATGAGGAACTGTTCCGGCTCGGTACCGGCGGCTTTCGCAGCCGCTGCGATCTTCGTCGGATTGACATTGAGCTGCGGAGCAGACGGGAGCCACCCCATCAGTTCACTCTGAATGTTGTAGTCAATGTAGGTACCGTCAAAGACTTTGGTATCGGCCAGCGGAGAGAGCATATCCGAGAGCGGAATGCGTTCATAACGCCACTGATCGGTGTGTTCGTAGAAGTAGCTCGTCGAATTCATGTGACGAGTGGCCGGTTCCCAGTCTTTAGCGAAGGAGTACTCGCCCCAGCCTGCTTCCGGACGAATCTTTTCCTGACCCACATAATGGCACCAGCCGCCGCCCGGGACGCCGCAGGTGCCGCACATCAGCAGAATGTTGATGATGGAGCGGTAGGTGTTATCGGTCTGGAACCACTGGTTGACGCCCGCACCCATCAGCACACAGGCGCGGCCCTGAGTCTTGGACGCGGCTGTGGCAAATTCACGGCCGAGTGTGATGGCATACTGTGCTTCGACGCCGGTGATTTTTTCCTGCCAAGCCGGAGTGAACGGAATGTTGTCCGCATAGCTCTTGGCGCATTCGCCGCCTAGACCGCGGTCAACACCGAGGTAGCTGCCGAAGAGGTCAAATACAGTTGCAACATATACGTCTTTGCCTTCGACCTGGATCTTTCTCACCGGAACCTTGCGGACCATGACTTCAGAGTTCATGGGGTTGTTCGGGAAACCGTCGCGCTTGCGGCCGCCGAAGTACGGATAATCGACGTCGATGACGGCATCCGAATCTTTGAGGAACGTGAGCTGAGGTTTAATAGCTTTGCCGGTCTCTCCGTCGACTTCGTGCAGGTTCCATTTGCCTAAGTCCTGACCTTCCTTCTGTCCCCAGCGGTAGCCCATAGATCCCTGAGCAACAGCGGGTTTGTCAGAAAGCTCATCCCAAACAACCGTCTTCCATTCAGGGTTATTGCATTCGGGCGCCTTGTAGCCCAAATCGCAGGCGCGAACAGTACGGCCGGCAGTGAAATGACCGTCTTCGCGCGGCTCCATCATGACAAGAACGGGGAAGTCGGTGAGACTGCGGCAGTACTCGGTGAAATAAGGATCCGGATGATCGTAGTGGAATTCTTTGAAAATGACGTGGCTCACCGCCATGGCAAGTGCTGCGTCGGTCGCCTGTTTCGGATGAATCCACCAGTCGGCGTCTTTAGTGACTTCACAGTAGTCCGGACAGACGTTGACGACTTTCGTACCGTTATAGCGGGCTTCCGTTAAGAAGTGAGCGTCCGGGGTACGGGTCATCGAGATGTTGGTACCCCAGACGATGATGTAGCTTGAATAGTACCAGGCTTCGGATTCCGGAACGTCGGTCTGCTCGCCCCAAGTCTGAGGAGAAGAGGGCGGCAGGTCACAGTACCAGTCATAGAAGGAGAGGAGGGCGCCGCCTATCAGACTCAGGTAGCGGGTACCCGAGCCGTAGGACACCATGGAGTAGCCCGGAATCGGAGAGAAGCCGGAAATACGGTCAGGACCGTACTTCTTAATCGTATAAAGGTTAGCCGAAGCGATGATTTCAAGGGCTTCATCCCAAGTCGTACGGACTAAGCCGCCTAAGCCGCGGGCTGCGGTATAGGACTTACGGACTTCGGGATTTTCGACGATGGAGGCCCAGGCCTCGATCGGCTTCATGGTCTTGCGGGCCTCTTCCCAGGCGGCCTTTAATTCGGCACGAATCAAAGGATGTTTAACGCGGGAAGCAGAGTACAGATACCAAGAGTAGCTTGCACCGCGCGGGCAGCCGCGAGGTTCGTGATTCGGTACGCCGGGAGGCGTGGGCGGGTAATCCGTTTCCTGTGTTTCCCAGACGACGATTCCGTCTTTAACATAAACCTGCCAGCTGCAGGAGCCGGTGCAGTTAACGCCGTGGGTGGAACGTACGATTTTGTCGTGTGCCCATCGATCCCGGTAAGCCTGTTCCCAGGTCCTGTCTTCTGCGGTCACTTCGCCCCAACCGTCTGAGTACGAACCGACCTTCTTAGCAAAGAACAGGGAGGACTTCATGATTCCGGACATTTTGTTCTCCAATTAAGCAATTTCTTGAGGTGAGAAAGAACGATCAGCAAAGATCCGGGGCGTTCTTTCTGTCGTAGTAGTAAACGTTGATGGCGAGAATGGCGATAAAGATCACTGTCGAAATGGCGAACATTACGCCGGCACCGCATTCGGCAAGCAGCATACCGATCGTAAACGGACCGTATGCGCCGACCGCGGAAGTCCAGCCGACGACCGCACCGCCCTGAAGCGGCGGGAAAAGCACTGCCATCTGTTCAGTGGTGGAAGCGTTGCCGACACCGGTCCAGAAGAAGACCCAGAACATGACGATGAGCCAAATCCAGCAGCCGGAGACCGTCGTAGGTTTGTAGAGCCAAAGGGCAAGCAGACCGATGATGTTGCAGACAGCCATTATCGTTGTGACGCGGCCGCCGCGAATCTTATCGGAAACTTGGCCGGCACCGACTCGGGAAAGCGCGCCGATAACCGGGCCCAACCAGGCAAGCGCGACGGCACTCGGAGCACCCTCAATACCGGCAAAGGTATGGTTGCCCAGCAAGCCTAACTGCGCACCGAGACCGGCGAACGTCGCAAATGTTCCGTAGTAGAAGAGGGTCATGAACCAGGTGTGCTTATTGTCGAAGATGGTCCACTCCTGCTTAATGTTTCCGGAGACCGGAACGGAGCGCAGGAAGAGCCAAGAAAGGATGGTGATGATTGCGACAAGAGGAATCCACACCCAGGAGGCATTCTGCAGCCAGTAAGTAACAGTCTTGCCGTCAGCCAAATGAGCGACCTGACCGCCGCCTAAGAAAGCGAATGCGGAGAAGCCGATAACGAGCGGGGTGACAAACTGAACCAGGCCGGTACCGAAGTCAGAGAGGCCGCCCTGAATACCGAGCGCCAATCCTCTTGCATGCTTCGGGAAGAAATAGTTCGTGGAGGCCATTAAGCCGGAGAATGTACCGCCGCCGATACCGCTTAAAAGAGCAAAGATAATCAGCATCCAATATGGTGTATCAGGATGCTGGACGGCGTATACCCAGCAGAAAAACGGGATTAACAGCAAGCCCGTTGAGAGTGTAACTAGAATTCTGGTACCGAGGATCGGGGGTAAGAAGGTCCACAGAATACGCAGCGTACCTGCGGAAAGACCCACCATAGCAACAAGCCAATAGAGCTGGCTGTGGGTGAGAGAAAAGCCGATTTCGTTTAATCTCGGAGCGAGAGACGGGACCAAGAACCAAGCGCAAAAGCCTAGGGTCAGGCTGAAGGTACTTAGCCACACAGTCGTCCATGCCAGCGTCTTATTCCATTGGGCCGGATTTTCAGGATTCCAAACCTTGATATCTGGACGCATATTTTTTCCTTATTCAACTTAAAACGGTACTCGAACTTTTATTCGGGTTTGTTCTCATTCTATGGGCGCCCTCCAATTTGTAACCCTTTGTTTGTTCGAATTGAGCAGAGGTTAAGGAGCAAAAATGCGTAGTTCACTAACATAGAGATAATAAAAATTAACGGAGAATGACATGAATTTGGGGTTAAAAGCGCTGGCTTGTCTGCTTTTGTATCCGGATGCGGCGCTGAAAGATAATCTGCAGGAAATTAAGGAAGCTGTTGCAGAATCGACACTTGCTAACGATCAGAAGGAGGCTCTCGAGATTTTTATCAATCACATGATTGAGACGCCGATGGCGGATTTACAGAAGGAATATGTGGCGACTTTTGATATCGGCAAGAAGGCAAGTCTTAACCTTTTTGAGCACATGCACGGGGATTCGCGGGAACGAGGCTCGGCGATGATCAACCTTAAAAAGCTCTATGAAGAGCGAGGGCTTACGATCGAGAGTAATGAATTTCCGGACTATCTGCCGATGTTTTTAGAATTTTTATCCGGGTTAAATGATGCAGAAGCCCAGGCGCTCCTGGACGGTGCGGCACGACACATCGCTGCGATTGACGTCGCCTTAAAGAAAGAAGAATCTCCGTGGGCCGTGGTCACCGGTGCGATCATGTCGCTTACTGCTATGAAGAATTCAGAAGTTAAGTTTGAGCGGGATGATCTCCTGCCTACGACGGAGGCAGAGTCTTTTGATTCTCCGGTGAGGTTCGGAGGAAACGCCGATCCGGTACAGACCGTGCATTTCAAAAAATGAAAAAAAAAAGCGGAAGATCGAAAGACCCTCCGCATAAAATATTTTCACCCCATTTCTTTGGATTGCTCCAAGGAGAAGATTTCCGTCTCAAAAGACATCATCCAGTGATTGAAATCATATCATAAAATGAGAACGATTCGCATTTACGTTTGTGTGAAATTGTATCAGATGTCTTTTGAACTTCGTCTTTAGTCCGTCCGTCTCAATTATTAATGAAGCGGATATCGAAAACGCGGCGGAAAACGATAAGAAAAGGGGCGGGAGCCAAAAGACTCTCGCCCAAAAATTTTCACCCCAATTGCTCTTTTGCTGACAAGGAGTTGCGTAAGAACTCTATGCTTCAAAGGAGAAGATTGAATTCAATCAATCGATAAGTGAAATATAACACAAATAAGAATGATTATCAATACCAATTCTGGTTTTTGAAATTATGCTGTTCGCTTCAATGTCTGTGTAGCCTTTTCGTACTTGTTGTTTAGCGCCCCTCAAACTATTGTCGCTGTTCGTATTGTTGGGTTTTAGTAGCACACAAAATTAATCGTTGACTCTCCCAAAAGTTAGGTATATACAGAAGAGATCCCAACCACATCGTCAAGGAGAGGCAGATGACAACAAGACGAAACTTACTCAAGAGCTCTTTATCGCTTGCAGCGGCACCCGTCGGAATGAGCGTCGCGATCGAAGTTGCACATGCGGAAGATATGCCGAAATGGAATAATGAGACAGATGTTCTCGTTCTCGGTTACGGCAACGCCGGATCTAATGCAGCGATCGCAGCGGCGGACGCCGGAACAAAAGTTCTCATCATCGAGAAGACGCCTGCGGGCGGCGGAAATGTCTCTGTTTCTTCTGGCGGCTTTGTCGTTCTGACAAACAAAGAAGATTATTACAAGTTCCAAAAGGCGCTGTATGAATTGTCTCGCTCTGAGTGGGATAAAGACCTTTTGGACCTGTTCTGCGAAGAGTCCCTCCATTTAGGCGATTATGTCTCTTCACTGGCTCCCGAAGGAAAGATCGGTGTATACGGACATGCGGGCTATCAGAATTTGCCTGGCGCAGATTGCGTGAACAAGATGTCGATGCGAAATGTTCCCGGCGCGAAAGGCGGCGACCGTCTCTTCGGAATCTTTGATCGCGCAGTAAAGGCGAGGAATATTCCGGTTCTTGTTAATTGTCCTGCCAGAAGATTGGTCAGAAGAGGAAACGAGGTCTTGGGCGTCGAAGCCGTATACGAAGGCAACCCGTATTTTGTGAAAGCCAATAAAGCTGTCGTGATTTGCACGGGCGGCTTCCAATCTAATCCGGAATTGATGGCTCGCTACATTTATGGCAATCCGATGGCTTATCTCGGCAGTCCTGCGCATACAGGCGACGGCTTGCTGATGGCTCAATCGATGGGATGCGATCTTTGGCATATGAATTCGGTTTCTGCCCCTTTAGGCGTTCGGGTTCCTGGAGTTAAAGCAGGCATTGCTATGGTTACAAGGCAGCCTGCTTTCATTTGGGTTGATCAAGACGGTAAGCGTTTCGTGAATGAGAAAAAGCTCGACTACCACTGCTCTTGGATGGCTGTTAATAATTTCGACGCCATTAATCATCGTTATCCGAGAATCCCGTTCTTCATGATTATGGACTCGAGCTACCTGAAAGCCGGTCCGCTCATTTCCAACGGAGGTTCAGGCTGGGCGATCAATCGAGAGGGTTATAAATGGAGTAAAGACAATCAAAAAGAAATTGATTCCGGCGTCATCATCAAAGCCGATACGATTGAAGAGCTGGCAAAGAAACTTGGCATTGCCGACCCGTCCGTTCTCTCCGCAACAGTTAAGCGCTGGAACAGCGATTTAAGAGAAAAAGGGATTGATACGGAATACGGCCGCACGCTGACGGCAGATCCGAATATGAAAGCAGTCTTTGTCGGACGTGACGTAAAGAGCTGGTCAGCCCCGATTGAAGAAGGGCCTTTCTACGCCGTGAAACTGGTTCCTGTCACTTACCACACGATGGGAGGCCCGAAGAAGTCTGTGAAAGCAGAAGTTTTGGATCCATTCGGTCAGCCGATCCCGCGTCTTTATGTTGCCGGAGAGCTCGGCTCTACTTGGGGTCTTACATACCAAGGAGCCTGCGCAAATGCTGATGCAATGGTTTTCGGAAGGGTCGCCGGGAAGAACGCGGCTACTTTAGAAAACTGGAAGTGATTTTTTAAAGTAAAGCAGACCTGAAGAATTGGAATAGTTTCTTCAGGTCTGTGCTTAGCTTACTTATTGTTTGCGGAAAAGCTTTCGTATTGTTCTTTCGAATAGAGTTCTTGGATTGTCTTTTGGAAAAATCTGAACATATCGTTGGCGTTACCGGATTCGTAAAACAAGCCCAGTTCACGATGGAACTCTTCAGAGTTTTGATTCAATACGGTAATCGGGAAATAACCGTTCACCATCAGACAGCCATTCATCATTAACGAAGCGGTTCGCTTGTTTGCGTCATAGAAGGGCTGATTCCTTGCCATGAAAAGAAAGACGCCGATGGCGCGTTCCACAGGATTGGCGACTTCATGTTGCAGAAAGTTGAAACCGTTTTGAATAATCTTCTCGAGATCGTTGGTCGGAGGAACAAATGAAATGTTATGCAGGCTGACATCTTTCGACCGAATGACACCCCACTCCAAGGCGTCCTCTTTTCCGACGTAGTTGTGTAGATGACAGGCTGTCGGAGCGGATAACTCAAATTTGTCTTCCTGGATGAGGCCTGCCAAAGCCTTTGTACCGTCACCGTAATTTTTGATCTGCAGCAAATCGAGATTGCTGAGTCCGCTGACAGAGTGGCCAGCCAATATGGAAGCTGTTTGAGCGAGCGTTGCAGGACTATTTTCGAAAGAACGCAGAGTGTTCCAAGTGTACGGTGCAAGATTTTCGAGAAGAAATAAACAGCATTTTTCGCGATCAATGGGAGATGAAATTCCATATGGAATTTCGCACTGATCCCAGAAAACTCCGTTTAGTTCCTGCATCCTGTTTGTCTTACTATCGTGATCAGGAGAAGGCAAAGCTAACCAATTGCCTACTCGAAATAATTCCTAAGAGATCAGTCGGGTACTTCAGCCCATCGTATGAATTGTCTATCTTTTTGAGAAAAAACCAACGCAGCCCTTAATAAATTGCACTTTGCTAGTTGTTCTCCATAATGTCTTGTTTTAATTTGACGAACAGCTTCTTGAAGAAGAAAGTCTGGAGATTCTTTTTCTCGGCAAAACTTGAATTCGAGAACCCAGTAATTTTTGTCAGTTTGAATTTCTAGATCACTTCTGCCAAGAGCATTGTGAACTTCGTCTCTCGCTGTTACTAAAGCGCTGGAGCTGCTCACCATAATAGATACCGCAGACCGACAGCTGGCTTCAGTTGTAAGAGGAAAAGCCTGATAATCAATTCCAAGAATGATACGGTTAACTTCTTTTACGAAAGCTGGGAGATCACCTTTCTCCAAATAGTCAGCTAAATAACCTTCTCCGGCTCTGTTGATAGCTTTTTTATCTAAAATGACCTCAGCGTAGAGGCGAGCCATCGAAACGCTCACCTCTCTATTGGGATAGCCCAGCGTTACGGTTGTTCCTCTTACTGTTTTAATCGTCAGGTAGCCGGTCTGCGCAAGCAAAACCTTATCATCCAAAAGGGAGAATTTGGCGGAAAGCGCCAGGTCATCTAATTGGACTTGTTTTTCGCTTTCGTAATCCTCTGGTTTTAAAGTAGAGTGGGATTTTAGATATTCGAGCAGTACCCCTGGTTGGCCCCCGCTTTCATACCAATAATTATCAAAACCGTTTGAGGGAAAATTCAAAAATTTCAAAAGTGACCATGGAGAAAAAACTCGTTGAGTTGCTGTCCTTTCAAAGCAAAATCCATCGTAGTTTACAGTCAGCTCCTCCAGAAGTTTTTCTTTTTCTATGCCGAGCTGAAGAGAAGCCTGTTCGAGATATCCGGAAAAATACCTTTGTACCTCTTGGTGAGAATATCCAAGCAAGGAGCCGAACTCAGACATTAAAGAAATGTCTGTAAAGTGATTGTGTTCGGAAAAAATGCTGGTTTGGCTGAACTTTGCAATTCCGGTCATGAAGAAAAATCTTATTGCTCCATCCCACTGCTTGAAAGCGCCATAAAGTCTCCAGAGTTTCTTTCTGACTTCATCAAACAGCTGTGGGTTATTTAGGCAAGAAGTGAGAGGAGTGTCGTATTCATCAAGTAGCAGTACTACAGAGTTGTCAGCTTGGAGAGCTAACCACCCGATAAATGCACGGAGGCCTTCCTTATCGGTCTTTATAGGGCTGACAAGTCTGTTGACAGTTAAAGTGTCAAGGAGGTACTGGTCGAGAAGTTCGCTAAATTCTTCTGCGGAGGAAAAGCCTTTCAGATTCGAAATCCAATCGTATAACTTGATAAGTACTTTCGTCTTTCCATAAGGCCTCTATCTCAAGACCATGGAAGTCTCGTAGTCCATATTTTGAAGAGAGATTCAAACGTAGACAGCAGCAACGACTTTCCGAAGCGTCTGGGCCTAGATAAGAAAAATTTTTGGCGCTTCGAGGCCAGAGTGTAGATCAGACCGGTCTTATCAACATAAATCTGGCCGCTTTTGCGTAATGCGGAGAAGTCCGAAGTTCCAAGTGGGAGCGGCGCCAAAATTGTTTCCATAAAGCCTCCAATTTGTTCTAATTTTATCAACACCAATGAGTAGTCGCTTACTTAACTTAAGAAGAGAGGGCTAAAAGAACACATTTTCAGAATAGAGACGTTCCTACGGCTTTCGACAAAAAGAGGCGGCACCGAACAATCAGTAGCCGCCCAGGAGAAATTGAAGGTTTCAGTTATTTTTGTTTAATTCAGTCCGTTCAGCTGTCCTGCATAAAGGATGAACAGACGCAGACACATCATGCCGGCGATTGCCGAAATGCAGCTGAGGTAGAAGCAGCTTACAGAGCGGAAGAAGCTCAAAGTAATCGGAACAATCATGCCGACGAAGATAGCGCCGAGCCAGAAGACCCAAGCCCAAACACCGGTTGTGAATGCGGTGAACGCAATCTTTGCCACTTCCGTGCCGGTGATCAAAGAGACTGCAATCATGAAGATGCACATCGCTTCGACCAGAATGATCGGATATTCAGCCACATGCAGGATATGCATAGAGGAGTCTTCACGCTGAGCTCCGAAGCAAATCGCAAAGAGGCGAATCGCAGCGCAGCCCGCGGAAAAGCCCGAAGCGACGAACAAGGCCGGAAGAACTGCCGTGTTGATCAGCGGGAAGCGAATCAGCGCGGAGATCAGGAAGCCTGTGTAGGCACAGATCACAACGGCCAGAATCATGACTACCCAATCCAATACAACTCGGAAGTGCGCAAGGAAGTCAGTGAGCGGCTTTAAAAACTTCAATATCGGCAAATCCCTGAAGACTAAAAGCGTCAACACGAAGAGCAGCGGGATATAAAAGAGCAAAGCCGCAACACCGATACTCATCACCGAGGTCGGGTTGTAGAAGATCAGAATGCGCCAGAAGTTGAAAGGATCCGTCAGGTCAAGCACCAAGCACACCATACCCAAAAGGATGGTGACGAGGCCCACCATGGTGGCAGCCTTCATCTGCGGATTATCAGCGTGCGTCCCTTTGTAGAGATTGATGATGATGGCTAGCGCCACCGCACCGCCTGAAATACCGGCTAAGAAAAGGTAGACGGCAATCGGCCAGGGCCACGCCACACTTTCGGATAAACCGGTCGTAAAGTCAATAACGATATCTGTGGTCTGCATATCAAACCTCTTCTTTCAGTTTCGGAATGTAATGCAGGTTCGGATGGGTTCCGAGAACTGCCCGTACGCGCACGGAGTTCTTAACGGCCAGCATCTTACTGATGTAAGAATTCGGATCGTTCGTGTCCCCGAAGACAAGCGCATCGTAGCGGCAGGCTTGGACACAAGCCGGCTGCTCGCCGATAGCAAGCTTGGTGTGCAGACAGAAGTCGCAGTTCTCTGCGGCCTTCGTTTCTTCGTTAATGAAACGAACGTTGTAAGGACATCCGGCAATGCAGTACTTGCAGCCGACGCAGCGGGAATTGTCCATGGTCACGATGTTGGTGGCCGGATCTATGTGCGCAGCACCTGTCGGGCAGACTCTCACGCAGGGCGGCTCGGAACACTGCTGGCAGGAAACGCGGACATACTTGCGGTTGCCAGGCGTGCCGTCGAGCGGCGACTGGCGCTCCAGCGTCATGCGAAGCTGACCGACAGGAACGTGATTGGTCTCGGAGCAGGCTTCTTTGCAGGCTCCGCAGCCGACACATTTGTTCTGGTCGAAGATCATCGCAAACCGAGGCTTATATCCGCTGACATTAATGGCCTTTGCTTCCTGCTTGTCCAGCAGAACGGCGGTGACGGCTCCGAGGGCCGTGCCGGCTAGGAATTTTCTACGGTCTATTGTCATGATTTTTCTCCGAGGCCCGTTTCCGGGCCCCTCGGAACGGTTACTTAAGCGGATCTACTGCGGTCTTGGAGAACTTTCCTGCGTCCAAGATTTCCTGAGCTTTGCGGACATAATTCTGAGCGGCAGCCAGGCGCTGGGTCAGATAGTTATGAGCGTGGGCTCCCCAGGAACCGTCTTTTTCAATCATGTCGGCAATCTGTGTGGCCAAATCCACATAGGAGAGGACCTGAGTTCTTTGATCGCGGTCGAGGCGTGTGACTTCGAGGAGCTTGTTGATGCGTTCGGTTGCGCCGCGAATTTCTTTGTAGCCGTTTTTAATCGGGTTCTGCCATTTCACGAGTTCGCCGTAAACCTGTTTCTGATCTTTGTAGACCAGACCTTCTTCAAGTTTAGAGGTGTACTGGCTGTGGCAGCCTTTGCCTTCAAATACGGTCCAGTCTGCAGGCGCGTTGCGTGCGCAGCTCCACATCAGATCGACGAAATCACGACCTTTTTCATCTTTGGCGAGTTCGTACTGAGATACGGTCTTGCCGTCGACTTTAACCTCTTTCTTAACATAGGAAGTCTTATCGGGCGACGGATTGATCTTGTACATGTGAGCGCGGTACAGAGCGGTGCCTGCGACTTTGGCCTGATCTTCGCTGTATTCAGCCGGTTTCGGCATATTGGGCATATGACAGGCGATGCAGTCCACTTTGCTGTGCGTATCTGTGTGTTTGAAGACATCGGCCTGAACGGTATGACAGGTCTTGCAGTCCTGCTTCATCGGAGGATTGCTGACGTAGGCCATCCAAGCTGTGCCTTTAACTTCGGATTGATCGTGGCAAGAGAGGCATCCCACGCCGTGACGGGCATGCACGCTCATGAAATGTTGGGCGGTCTTGTCGTTGTAGTTGGATTCGGCAAGAGAGCGAAGCTCTTTCTTAGAGAGCTTGATCTCGGTTTTCGGGTCGATTCCGAGGGATTGCAGGAAACCGTCCACGCCTTCGATCTTAAAGGGAACGTTCTTGAGGCTTTCCGGAGCTTTAACGGGAACGTTGTCTTGTGCAAAGGCGGCAGAGGACATCGTCAAGCACGCCAGTGCGGACAGGAGAATGGTTGTTTTGAGAGTTGACATTTTGTGCCTTTGAATGCTTTGTGGGTTACGGGTTAAGCGGACGCATTTCCTGCTCTTCAGCGAGGAACTCCGCTAAGTCGTCGTCCAAATATTTGTCTGAGTACAGGAAAATCGTCCCGGATGAGGTCTGCGTGAACTTGATGTCCTTGTTTTCTTCTTTCCGTCCGATGGACTGAAGCAAACATTCCAGTGTCGGAACATCAAAATCAAACGGAGACTCCAGGAACATCTGGGAGGGAACCGGCCGCGGATAAATCCGAGAATTTTCTCGAATTTGGTCGCACACCAGCGCTTCGGCGTTGTCTTTGACCGCCAGAATTCTGGCGTAGGAGTGCGACATGAGGGGCTTGAAATAAAGGTATTCCCCGCCGTCCGGGGCAGTGATCGAGAAGACACCTAAATTGCCATCTTCGGTCGCCTTGCAGACGGTTTCGAAATAATCTTCGGGAAGTTCCTCTTCCAGTTCTTCTTCGGTCTGCAGGTCGCTCGGATGAATATCTCCGCGCACGAGAGACCGCAGCATTTCTCTGCGGCTTAAAGCCTTGCGGCTCGGACGCAGGTTCGGATGCTCGGCCTCGTAGAGATCAACCTTGCCCTCCGGCGTGAGCTGGACCTCAAATTCCTGCTCTTCCTTGCGCTTCAATGCACGCTCTAAAACCGCATCGGTGGAAGTTTCAGCGGCAGCCTGCAGCTCGGCTGCATCGGGTAGGGCAACGGTTTTAACCTGACGAAGAAAAAGCTCTTTTACCTTTCCTTTTTCGGCCAATTCCGTCCGTCCGCTGAAGTCGGCCACGATGTCGGCTAAAAGCAGTACGTGCGCTTTAAAGAGCGGCAGTTCGTAGATATTTTCCTGTTGACTCATGATGGAAGACCCGTGTTATTTAATGAGACCTTCTTTCTGCAGAACAGGGATGACAAAGTCCAGACGGTAGGCCTTCAAAGTATCCGTTGTCGGAACCCCGGTTTCTTTATCGCAGCCTATCTGCTCAAAGAAGATGTCAAAGCTCTTGTTAATGTCATCCGGATCCATGCGGACGGTACCTTTCGTGAAGGGCTTTCTATCCTTCGGATCGGTGTAAATCCAGCCCGGAACCAAGTCATGGTCCTTTCTCATGTTGGAAGAACTCAGCTGGCGCATGGTGTAGACGCGCTGCAGCATCCAGGCGCGGATACCGTCTTTATCCAGATCGTCGCCGGTCTTGTTGACGCCGGTGACGGCGGAGAAGATCTTGGCTTCCATATTGGGGTCGCCGACGTACTGATTCTTTTCGTCGGGGCAGTATTCCCACGGAGCCATCCAGGAGCACAAACCAAGCATGTTGTGCAGTTCTGTTCTGGCGATAACCCACTGAAGGCGTTTCATCTTATAGGCGTTCGTCGGTGTGTAGTCGCCTATTTGGTCGACGGCGCTTTCATCGCCCCATGTGACTTTCGCGATGTGCTTCATTTCTTTGATCGGCAGACCGCTGCGGGTGAAGTTCACGTGGGCGTGGGCCATCGGGTCGCGGTTCCACATGCAGTTGAGCACGCAGCCCAATTGTCCGTCATCTTCATTGGTGTGATGCTTCGGGTGACCGTTAGACCAATAAAGCGTACGGTGGTCGTCGCTCCAGGTCTTCAGAGGAATACCGAAGTGGTCGAGCATGACAGGCGTCGTTTCGCCGAGCCACTTGCCGAATTCGCCTTTGCGATAAGCGATTCTCGGGAGGAAATCCTGCATTGCGGAGGCGTCCACATCGTCAATCTTCTTCCAGGGCAGGGAGTCATACTCTTCCTTGGAGAGGAGTTTCTTCCAGTATCCGTCCTGATACATGACGATCATGTCGCGTTGCAGCTGACCGTAGTTGCACCACAGGCCCAAGTCGTCCATGAGCTGGCTGCCGACAATCGCGATTTCAATGTTCCTTTCCGGATGATTCTTCAGATTCGGATAGAAGAAGATCGGGAAGAGCAGGCCGCCGCAGGTCTGTTCAGTAATCGGATTAACGTTGAACTTGGCGGCTGTCGCGGTATCTTTAATGACCGGATAGCAGCGGATCGGGCAGGCAAAGCACCCGTTGTTGCGGACGTGACGAGCCCATTCGCGGTCGCCTAAGAAGAATTCGCCGGCGTTGGTGCGGAAGGCCATCTTAGATAGACGCCTTGTGTCGAGCGGAACGTTGATCGGAGGATTGGCCGCGCCCCATTGTTTTCCGGGCATACCGGACCAGCGGGAATTCAGAGAATGATACTCAAAGAGCGGATGCGGATAGCGGGAAACCACCGTCTGAGTCAAAGCGCCTAAGAGTTCTTTGTTGCGGTTGACGAGTTTTTCCCATTCTTCCTTGTCTGCGGCGATATGAATCGGCTGATCGCCGTCGATTGCCAAGCCTTTGAGGTTCTTAGATCCCCAGACGCCGCCGATGCCGCCGCCGGTATGGCTCTTGGCATTGATGATGACCGACATCGGAAGAAGATTTTCGCCTGCCGGCCCGATCACCGTGACGGAAGCTGAAGGGGAAGTTTCCTGATTGATTAATGCAGCTGCACGGCGTGTTCCTTCACCCCAAATATGATTGGCTTTTCTGATTTGAACATCATCGTTGTTGACGTAAACGTATACCGGTTCTTTGGCTTTGCCTTCGATGATGATGAAGTCGTAGCCGGCGTATTTCATTTTGGCACCGAGGTCTCCGCCCAAGTGAGCACTGCCGATTTCATGGATCGGATAGGTGGTCGGATACATGGTGGTAACGGAGGTTCTGCCGGAGCAGACGGCACCCGTACCGGTCAGAGGGCCGGGTGCGATAACAATTTTGTTGGCTTCATCGAAAGCCTGTGTTTTCGGGGGGACTTCATCCCAAAAGATTTTGTAGCCCAAAGCTGTTCCGCCGATCCAATCTTTCTGTGTCGGAACCTTTGTGATTTCACCGGTAGTGAGGTTGATTCGAAGACCTTGTCCGGTCCAACCGTATTTCTTTGCTTCTGACATTTGGATAACCTATAGAGAAAATCAGCCGTGACAAATACCGCACTGGTCGTTGTTGTTCTGGGGTATATAGCCGTGAGGAACGCCGCGGGTCGGTTCTTTGGAGCGATCCATCCACGGAACGTAGCGAATCGCTTCGGTCGGGCAGGCTTTCACGCATTTCGGATCGCCGTTGCAGAGGAAGCACTTGCTGGCGACGTTCTTTTCAACGTCGAAGCTCATCATGTTCCAGGGGCAGGCTTTCTGGCAAAGGCCGCAGCCGATGCAGGTTTCTTCATCGACATAGCGGGCACCGGTCTTAGGATTGACGCGGATGGCGCCTTTCGGACAGGCGTTGGCGCATGGAACCGGGTGGTCGCACTGACGACAGGTGTCCTGTACGCATACCGGGTCAGAGCCGTATGCGCCGTTGTGCGGAGAGGTGAGAGAGGTGCCTTCCGTACCATAGAACATTCCGCGATTAATTTTGATTCGAGCAAGGCGCGGATCTGCTTTACCGTCATTAAATTCCGTGCAGGCTAATTCGCAGCGCTGGCAGCTGACACATAAACTCGGATCCGCGATCAGGATACCTTTCGGAGCGGAGAGAATGATGTACGGCTGTGCACCGGTCTGTGCACGGGCGGCGTTCATCGCAGCCATGGCGGCAGCGACGGTTGATACTTCTAAGAAGCCGCGTCGGGTGATATCCATCGGCAATCTTGCCTTGGACAACAGTCCTTTGAGATCTAGCATTTTGACTCCTGTGGTCGCAAAGATAGAATCCGCATAAATGGGGTAAAACAATTATGCAGGGGGTCGTTTCAAATTAATTTGAAGACTGACGAAGGGAGCGCTTCAGTATTTATTTAGGAGTGTCCGGTCAGCGATGAAGGAGACTTATTGTCGAGTGAGGGCGGAAAGAAGAAATGGAAGGGAAGCAGCTGTTCAGCCTGACTGGCGATGAACAGATTTTCTTCTTTGCTTACTTCCGAAAGCGCAAAGCTAATAAAGTTGTGTAAAAGCATTGCTGTCTCCTTGCGAACGAAATTCATTGGGGTGTAAAGGTGTTGGATTTCGTTACGGGTAGGAGTATACCCTAAAGTGTTTTCACTTGGTAACAAATTAACATTGTCTTAAAATATAACGTGAATTAGCTATATTCTTAATCCGTTCGGATGAATTCTAAGGAAATTCAATCGGTTATTGATTTCACCTCTCTTTTGGTGATAGTAAAAATTACTAGAAAGACAGACAGGAACTACCCCTATTCAATTCTCAAATTAGGTTTTAATACCATAATTTTAGTATTCAACTAGGTAAAAGTTCTAATCACGCTAACTAGTTATTTTTGCAGAGAGATTTCTCTTGAGAGACAAAAAATAGAAATCTGCGCCGAGTATGAACTCAAGCGCAGATTTAGCGTGAAGCAGGAAACGAAAATTCGATTCAGTTAATCAGGCTAGAATTTTTGCGACGAGGTTAATAAGGAGCTGAGAAGCCTGCGGAAGGATTTCTTCCTTGAAGTTCATGTTTCGGTCATGCAGTCCCGGTGCGGCGCCGCTTCCGATACCGTAGTACAGAACTCGGAGCTCCGGTTTGGCTTTCTTGTAGAAGTGGAAGTCTTCTCCGCCGCCTCCGCAGTTGGCACCTAAAGCTTCTTTTCCGAAAGTCCCTGCAACGGTTTCTTTGAATAGCTCACCGAGTGCTTCATCGTATTCAGGACCCGGGCAATACTCTGTGACTTCGCAGGAAGCCTTGGCCCCGAAGCTGCCTTCTAAGCCTGCGGCTGCGAGTTTCATTCTTCCGATGATCGCTTCGAGTGCGGCATTGTCCTGAGCACGGAGGTCGTAGGCGATCTTCACAAAGCTCGGAATGGAATTGGTTGCACCGACTTCAGAATGAATCTGAGTCGGTTTGACGGACCAAGACTTGTTCGGATCGATTTTGATCAGCCCGACCGAAGCAATGTACTGAGAGGCGGCTTCGATCGGATTGATGCCGAGATGCGGTCTTGCGGCATGAGCCTGTTTGCCGTCAATGCGAACTTCAACGGTTGCACAGGCAACATGATTCACGGACGCACAGTATTTTCCGAACGGAAGGTCCTGAACGGGACGGATGTGAGAACCAACAACGATATCAACGCCGTCTAGGACGCCGTCTTTGATCATGGCGAGCGCGCCTTGGAGGCTTTCTTCAGCCGGCTGAAACGCCAGACGAATTTTTCCCTTTTTAAGGTTTTTGCGGATTTCTGGAGCTGCAGCAAGAAGAATTGCCGCATGAGCATCATGGCCGCAAGCGTGAATGGCCTCTATTCTTTCAGGATCGTCGGGATCTGCATAGGGCAAAGCATCGATATCGGCGCGAAGCATGACCGTGGGACCAGCAACGCCGCTGTCAATATCAACAACTAGGCCATGACCGCCCACGCCTGAGCGGACGTTAAAACCCATTTCTTCGAGTTTGTTTTGGATGTATTGAGCAGTTTTGATTTCCTGGCCGGAAAGTTCTGCCAGTTTGTGCAGTTCAGTTCTGTACTGAATGGCTTCTTGGAATGACATATTTGGAACAACAAGTAGCGACCGGCCGGTCGCGTTTCGAGCCTAATCCTCCGATCGTTCGTCGTCCCAAGAAGAGACGCGCAGATTTTAGGATAGGACCTATCCTTTGACAATCCGGCTTGGTAGAAATCAGAGTCTTCCAAGAAGCGTTCGTGCGATTAGGCAGCAGAATCCTTTACTTCTGTCAGGTGCTGATGCTGAAATTTGTCGAAGAATTTCAGAGGGATGATAGTGAAGATGATCAAGCCTCCCGCGAGGAACCCAACGTATCCGAGGGATGCCGCAAGGCCTTCATTGATGATTTCTTCCGGCGGAATAAAACCGCAGAGCAGCGCAATTAAAGAGGTACAGAAGGCCACGCCCGACATTAAGATCATTCCTACCCTTCCGCCCGGAACTTTGTATTCTCCCGGGCTGTCGGGGTTTTCAATTTTGAGACGAATTGCCGCCGCAAACATCAGTAGGTACATGATCATGTAAAGCTGAGAGCACAAAGCAAGGAACAGCCAGAAGGCATCCGACACGCTGGGCATGATGAGCACACTCAGGCTCAGGAAAGATCTCTGGAACCCGCCTAATTGTCAAGTTCGTTTTGGCAAATCCTCTCACGGCCT
>OGHE01000212.1_pt1 | contig 66849 bp, 53 predicted proteins | sample 1571431 | NCBI WGS metagenome assembly OGHE01 (sample SAMEA2581966, study PRJEB24529) | metagenome | biome: Human gut stool | place: China | collected 2011 | reverse complement strand
CGCACTTCCCGACGGAGAGGACTGGTTCTGCCGTGGATGACTGGGAGCCGATCCCCCTTTCACGGCTGTCACACGCCGGTTTCTGCCTGCGGCGTGCCGCGCTGCTGACGAATGAACAGCTTTGGTCGGAGAGCGCGGACACCGCCAAGGGTCGGGCAGAGCATGAGCGTGTCCATACCCAACGGATAGAGCGCAGGGGAAACACCGCGAAGCTATACGAATTCCCGGTGTTCTCCAACTCTCTGGGCGTTGCCGGGAAATGCGACTGCATCGAGGCAGAGGAAGACCCTCAAGGCTGTCGTATTTCCGCGCTGGATTTCCCGGTGCGGCTGTTTCCTGTGGAATATAAGCACGGCAAGCTCCGGGCAGAGCGGGAATATGAAGTGCAGCTGTGCGCGCAGGCTATGTGTCTGGAGGAAATGTTTCAAACGCAGATTTCGGAGGGATCCATCTACTACATTACGTCTCACCGCCGGTATTCGGTTCCCTTTACAACGGAGCTGCGGGATCTGGTAAAGAAAACGGTCCAAGAAATCGAATCCTTTCGCCGCGGATTTTTTGTCCCGCCCGCAAAACCCGGAGCCAAGTGCAAAGCGTGTTCTCTGCGGGAGGACTGCCTGCCCGGTGTGCAGCATTCCGCTTTGGAATATTGCGCCCAGCTTCGCAGGGAGGCGGCAGAGGAGGACTTACCATGAAAAAACTGCTGGAAACCTTGTATGTCACCACCCCGGAAAGCTATCTGTTTGAGCGGAACGGAAATATCTGCATTTCCATCGGCGGCGTGGAGAAAGCAGCTGTTCCCATTTCACAGGTGGATTCGATCGTCCTGTTTGGAAAGAATACTCTCTCCACCGCACTGATGGCTTTTTGCTCGAAAAACGATGTGACCATCACGTTTCTCAGCGAAAACGGCAATTTTTTAGGGCGGGTGTGCGGCCCGGTCAGCGGAAACGTGCTGCTGCGGAAACGGCAATACGAAAGCCTGACGGATCCGGCGTTTGCGAACCGATTTGTAGGGGACCTGCTGTTCTGCAAGATTCGAAACAGCAAGTCTGTGCTGATGCGCCACGGGCGCTCCACAACGGATGAAGCGGCAAGGCGTTCCATTGCCGCCGCGGTATCCGGTCTGACGGAGCTTGCAAAACGATTGGATGACTGTGCTGACATAGATTCCATGCGAGGTGTGGAAGGCGCTGCCGCATCGGTCTATTTTTCCTGCTTTGACACGCTGCTCAGCAGCCCAAAGGGGTATCGCTTTGAGACAAGAAGCCGTCGTCCGCCGCTGAATGAGGTCAACGCCGTGCTATCCTTTTTGTACACGCTGCTGGCGCATGACGTTCGCTCCGCAATGGAAACGGTGGGCTTGGATCCCGCCGCGGGGTATTTGCATACGCTCCGGCCGGGGCGCTCTTCATTCGCGTTGGACATCATGGAAGAGCTTCGGGCGCCTTTATGTGACAGACTGGTCATATCCATGTTCAACAAGGATCAGTTTCAGCCTCGTGATTTTATTGCGGATTTTGGGGCGATCTACCTCAGCGATAAGGGGCGGCGGAAAGTTCTGGAGCAGTGGCGCGGCAGAAAACGGGAAACCATCCAGCATCCGTTTTTAAAGGAAAAAATTCCGATCGGCATGATTCCCTGCGCGCAATCTATGCTGTTTGCCCGTGTGCTGCGTGGAGATTTGGATCGGTATCCACCTTTTGTATGGAGGTAACGCCGTATGATGCTGGTTGTGACCTACGATGTGGATACATCGGATACTGCCGGTCAGAAGCGTCTGCGAAAAGTCGCGAAGATTTGCGAGCGTTACGGAATGCGCGTACAAAACTCTGTGTTTGAGGTGCTTGTGGACGCCGCACAGCTGGTAACTCTGAAAAGTGAACTGGAAAAAGTCATCGATATCGCGCAGGACTCCGTTCGATTTTATCGATTGGGAAACACTTATGAAAGTCGAATCGAGACCATGGGGAAAAGGCCTCTCGTAGAAGCTGGAAAAGCCTTGATTTTTTAGCGCGCCGACCCTGCCCGAACAGATTTCAGTGTGAGGTTGGCGCAGGAAAATTACAGTTATCTGCACAGTTTTTCAAAAATCGCATGGACAAATGGACAAGAAATTTGAATTGCTGTGTATTTTTCGGCAATTTGTATCACACACCTGCCTGGTGCTTGTGAAAAATTGCCGTCGCCCCCCACGCGGGGGCGTGAGTAGAAATCGTCTAATGGTAGGACACCGGGCTATGACCCCGGTCGCCCCCCACGCGGGGGCGTGAGTAGAAATGTTATCATCATTCTAAAGGTGGTGCGTTCTCTATGTCGCCCCCCACGCGGGGGCGTGAGTAGAAATTAATTTCAATCCTAAAAAGTATTTCGGTGACGTTGTCGCCCCCCACGCGGGGGCGTGAGTAGAAATTTTGATTCTGTTTCTGATTTGGTTGACACGGCCAGTCGCCCCCCACGCGGGGGCGTGAGTAGAAATGGTGCCATTACCTCTAATCCCCTCATTCTCATGTGTCGCCCCCCACGCGGGGGCGTGAGTAGAAATAAGTAAATATAATTTGGAGGGTCAAGTTGCTTTGTCGCCCCCCACGCGGGGGCGTGAGTAGAAATATGGCAGTTTGGAATGGCGGAGCGTTTGGGGCAGGTCGCCCCCCACGCGGGGGCGTGAGTAGAAATTGTTGGAGCCGCCTACGGTGGTCCCTGCCGGTGACGTCGCCCCCCACGCGGGGGCGTGAGTAGAAATGATCCTCTGCTTCCTTCCGAGACTCATGCTCTCAGTCGCCCCCCACGCGGGGGCGTGAGTAGAAATTGCATTTGCCATCTCACATCGTTGTAGGATGTAGTCGCCCCCCACGCGGGGGCGTGAGTAGAAATAACGTAAAGGCATACACCCAGTTGGCCGTGCCCTTGTCGCCCCCCACGCGGGGGCGTGAGTAGAAATAGATTCTCAAGGGCTGGTATCACGACAAGACCGGGTCGCCCCCCACGCGGGGGCGTGAGTAGAAATTAGCTACCGAAAAAACATTAGATTCTTTCCGTTCGTCGCCCCCCACGCGGGGGCGTGAGTAGAAATCACCCACTCCTTACGGGACGGCATGGCCGCCAGGTCGCCCCCCACGCGGGGGCGTGAGTAGAAATCTGGTGGCTGGTGCAGCCCTGACGGGATGAGGCCGGTCGCCCCCCACGCGGGGGCGTGAGTAGAAATATCTTGAGTCAGGGTGGAAATGCCGTACATAATGGGTCGCCCCCCACGCGGGGGCGTGAGTAGAAATCGATTCCATTTCCCGCAACCAAGGGGTATAAAGGTCGCCCCCCACGCGGGGGCGAGCAGAAACAGCGTCGATGGAAAGGAAGAGAGAGGATCAGTCCTCCCTCCTTCCTACGAAAAATTTTCGCCCGAGGGTCTCTGTTGACATGAGACCCTCGGGCATCTTCTTTTTGTCGATTAATTATTGAGCGCTTACCAGCTTTCCGTCTGCCTTTCGCCGCTCCGGCCGTTCATTTCACGCACAGCGTCCACCCTTCTCCGCAGACGGACGCAAGCGCCGCCGTTACCTGCTGGATCGAACTTGCCTGGCCAAGCTGTAAGAGCAGGACCGGGTGCGTATCATCTCCATGGAGATGGGAATGCGGGTGACTATGGTACAAGCGATGACTGCGCTGAGAAAGCATTTGGTTGCGGCTCAAGTTTGCTGGTAAACCGACTCATACAGCTTTTTACAGCACCAGTGCCTCCTTCAATACCCGGAGGGAGGTCAGGTGGCCCTCCAGCATGGGCATGGTTAGATCCTCCATTTCCAGAGATATGTCGCCGTCGTAGCCGGCCATCCGCACGGTGGAGAAAAACTCCTTCCACCACTGGGAGCCGTGGCCGCAGCCCACAGCCACGTAATTCCACGAACGTGCGCGGAACTGGTCGATGGGCTTCGTGTCCAGCAGGCCGTTTGGCCCGGCCATCCGCCGCTCCGGGCGGGAGTCCTTGCCGTGGACATGGTAGAGAGCGCCCTGCTCACCCAGCACCCGGGCGGCCTCGATGGGGTCGCCGCCCATCCAGAACAGGTGGGAGGGGTCCAGATTCATGCCCACCAAAGGGCCCACGGCCTCCCGCAGACGGAACAGGGTCTCCGGGTTGTACACCAGCTGCATCCCGTGGTTTTCCAGCGCGATCTGACGGATGCCGCAGTCCTCCGCCATGCGGACCAGCTCCTTCCACTTGGGGATGGCCACCTCGTTCCACTGGTAGTCCAGAATGTCCTGGGTCTCCGGCGGCCAACTGGTGGTGATCCAAACGGGGGTCTTGTCGCCGGGACAGCCGGCGGGCAGGCCGCTCATCATCACAATCTTCTCCACGCCCAGCAGCTTCGCCAGACGGAAGGTTTTCTCCGTCACCTCCCAGTCCTTCTGGAAGGCAAGGGGGTTGCCGGAGCAGTTCAGGGCGCACAGGGCGATATCCCGGCGGCGAAGCTGGTCCATCCAGCGCTGCCGGGCCGTTTCGGAGCCGAGCAGTTCGTCCAAGTCGATGTGGGGCGCGCCGGACCAGTTGCCGGTGCCGATCTCCACCGCCTGAACGCCCTGCGCCACGCAGAAATCCAGCATGGCCGCAAAGGGCATATCCAATGTGCAGGTTTTGATAGAAAGCCGCATAGGGGACCTCCTTGTATTGCAGTAAGTCTTAGTGGGAAGCGTAACATTTGGTTTGGCTTCCCTTTCATTTTGGTAATAAGTTTCAGGAGAACACCGCCGTTGTATAACGGCGGTGCTCTCCCGAAAGAAGAATGAAGATAGGTAGCGTTGTTGAGGGAGAGTCCGTTATTCTATCCAAGGGTCAATGATGACCTTCATACTCTCCTTGGTCATGCTGGTCTTAACTGCTTCCTCCGCTTGGGCCAGAGGGAACCGATGGCTAAACAGCCGGTCCCATGGGAAGGTGTCCTTATTCCGGAGCATCATTTCCATCACCGTTTTGTATTTGTTATGGGTATGGTTAGTCATTCCGATGATTCGCAGATTCCGGGAACAGATCTCATGAACACTGATGTTGGTGCCGCCGCAGTCCACAAAGTTGCCAGGTTCCAGATACATACCTGCCTTCCGTAGGTACTTCAAGCCCTCTGGAAATACCTCAGGCCGTCCCACGCATTCCACAACGATCTCGGCGCCTCGCCCATTTGTTTCAGCCTTGATGCGGGCAATACGTTCTTCAGGGGTAGTCTTTTCCACATTCAACACCACATCAGCGCCAAAGGCTTTGGCAATGTCCAACTTGTAGTCAGAGATATCGGTAGCAATGATCTTGCCGGCTCCCAGCATCCGCGCCATAGCGATATGGGCAATGCCAAGAGGACCGCTGCCCTGAATAACCACGGTATCACCGAAATTGAACCCCTCCAAATCAAAACTGCTGAACTCACGAGCCTTTTCCAGTGTGTAAGCCACGCACATGACTTCGGTAAAACAGGCCAAATCGTTGGGTAGGCCATCAGGAATTTTATACGCCCGAACACCCGGCTCCAGATAGACATACTCTGCATAGCCGCCATATAGGTGATGGCCGTCATTGCAGGAGCGCATATTGCCATAGCTGAACTGCAAATGCTCACACCATGGGTAACTGGGCATATTCTTGCAGTACCAGCATTTCCCGCATACCACATCCGGGCAGATGGTGATGCGATCCCCCACCTTTAGATAGTCGCCGTCAAAGGAAAGGTTTTGGGCCGCTTCCTCATCAATGGCTACGATCTCCATAGCGATCTCATGGCCTTGAATGATTGGGAAAGGCAAATCAATCTCATTCTCTGTCCCTTTGTACTGAACCGTTTCACCTCGGTAGCTGTGCTTATCAGTACCGCAGACGCCCACAGACAGAACGCGGCACAGAGCGGCCCCCTTCTCAGGCTGCGGAAGGTCAAATTCACGAATCTCCATCAAGCCGGGCTTCACTAAAACGGCAGCTCTCGCTTTTTTACTCATAATCTATACTTCCTCCAATTGGTTGGATTTTACTCCATCCAAGGGTCGATCAGGACTTTCATGCTTTCTTTTGTCATACTGGTCTTGATTGCCTGTTCCGTCTCAGCCAGAGGATAACGATGGCTGAAAAGGCGATCCCATGGGAAGGTATCCTTGTTGCGGAGCATCATCTCCATCACCGTCTTATACTTAGTGTGCGTATGGTTGTTCATGCCGATGATTCGCAGATTCCGGGAACAAATTTCATGGACGTTGATACTAGCATCGCCGCAGTCCACAAAGTTGCCAGGTTCCAGATACATACCTGCCTTCCGTAGATACTTCAAGCCCTCCGGAAATACCTCAGGCCGTCCCACGCATTCCACAACGATCTCGGCGCCTCGCCCATTTGTTTCAGCCTTGATGCGGGCAATACGTTCTTCAGGGGTAGTCTTTTCCACATTCAACACCACATCAGCGCCAAAGGCTTTGGCAATGTCCAACTTGTAGTCAGAGATATCGGTAGCAATGATCTTGCCGGCTCCCAGCATCCGCGCCATAGCGATATGGGCAATGCCAAGAGGACCGCTGCCCTGAATAACCACGGTATCACCGAAATTGAACCCCTCCAAATCAAAACTGCTGAACTCACGAGCCTTTTCCAACGTGTAGGTAACACACATAACCTCAGTGAAACAAGCCAAATCGTTGGGTAAGCCATCAGGGATTTTATAGAGCCGCGCGCCGGGTTCGATATACATGTACTGGGAAAAACCACCGTAGAGTTTTTTGTCGAAAGTGGTAGAACGATTGTGTCCATAATGGAACTGGGCCTTTTCACACCACGGATAACTTGGCATATTTTTGCAGAACCAACATTTGCCGCATACCACATCCGGGCAAATCGTCACTCGATCGCCAACCTTTAAATAATCTCCATCGAAGGAAAGGTTCTGAGCCCCCTCCTCATCAATGGCCACAATTTCCATAGCCAATTCGTGACCCTGAATGATGGGAAAAGGAATGGAAAATTCATCTGGCGTTCCCTTATACTGAACTGTCTCGCCGCTGTAAGTGTGTTTATCCGTACCGCAAACACCGGCCATCAGGATCTTACAAATAGCTGCCCCCTTGCCCAATGTGGGCATATCAAATTCCTGGATTTCAACGTGACCGCTGCCAACTGTGACTGCTGCTTTTACTCTCTGGTTCATGTTAGTCCTCCTTTTTCACACAGCAACGGTTAACATATTTTATACGCCCCGCTGCCTAAGTCATGTTTTTCTTACGATAAGTTCCGGTTCAAACATTATCTGGTTTACCTTGCGATAGGGCTCCTCCGAAGAGATCATTTCTGCCAGCATTTTCATGCCGTGGGAACCTATCTGGTAATCGGCTTGGGCAATGGTGGTCAAAGGATAGTCCATATACTGGTCGATGGGGATATTGTCATATCCCACGATACTGACATCGTCCGGAATACGGTATCCGCTGGCACGGGCTGCACTGAGAGCGCCAATCGCCACAATATCAGATGAGCAGAACAGTCCAAAGGGCGGTCTGCATATTTTCATAATTCGTTCAAAGGCTCGGTAGCCATCTTTAAATTGCAGATTGTCATAAAGAACACGATTTTTGGGAAAGGGAATATCCTTTTCCCGATAGGCATTGCGGATACCATGGGTCCGATTAGTGGCTACGCTGATGTTTTCCGGGCCGCTGAGGAAGTAGATATTTCTTTTTCCCTGCTCCAGAAGGTACTTTGCTGCCAGGTAACCGCCCTGAATATCATTATTAATTACATAACTCACGGTATTGCAGGTAGCACTGCACCGCGAAAGGAACATAAAAGGAATCCTGAGATTTTGATAATTGGCTTCGTTGATAGGAACCGTCAGCAAACCGGCCAAGTCCAACTGCTGAATGCGATTAAGCTGCTGAATTTCCATATCAGGGTCTTCTTGGGTGTGACAAGCCACTACGGAGTAGTTATGAGTTCTGGCAATATCCTCCACGCCCTGCCACAGTCGCGCAAAATACGGATTTGAAACATCCGGAACCAAAAAACCAATCATCTGTTGATGTCCATCACGGTAGATGTCCAACTGCTGCCCGGCTCGGTAATGGCTTACTCGCGCAACTTCGATAATTCGTCTGCGGGTATTTTCCGAAATTTCCGGGCTTTGATTCAAAGCCTTGGATACGGTGGAAACAGATGTCCCGGTCAGTGCCGCAATCTCTCGCAGAGTGATTTTTTTTGCCATGAGAGCCTCCTTTGTCTTTCTGTGCAAGCACAGCGTCAGCGTGTGTCTTATTCGTCATATCATTATAGTACAGACACGCAGGTTCAGGCAATGGCGGCAAAGAAGACTAAGGACGGAATAGGCGGGGACTTATCAGGAGCGATAAGCCCCCGCCTTTATCATTCTCTAAGAGCAAGATACTGTATGCCGCACTGCGGCATATGGAGTGCTTAGTGCCAGTTCAAATAATCCTCGGCATTCTCAGCAGTGACCATGGTGCAGGAAGTATACATATCCTTTGCAGGAGTGCCATTGACAATCAGTTCAAACAGAGCCTTCACACCTTCCTCGGCCATAACACCAGGAGTCTGGGCCACAGTAGCGGTCATGCCTCCGTCCAAAATGGACTGTGCACCAGCGGGAGATCCGTCAAAGCCGATAACCTTCACATCACGGTTAGCCGCCTGCACAGCCGTGGCAGCGCCCATGGCGCCGGGGTCGCTGGTAACATAGATGCACTGAAGGTCGGGGTAAGCAGTCAGCAGGTTTTCGGCGATGCTCATAGCGGTGCCCTGATCGCCGTTGCAAGGCTGCACATCGCCTACCAGCTCGATATTGGATGCGTCTTTAAGGCCATCCAGATAACCGTTGGTACGGTCAGTGTGGCACTGGTTGCCCAGCGTGCCGGTAATCACCGCCACCTGGCCATTGACATTGGCTGCAGTCCACTCACCTGCCAGCTTGCCGCCGTCATAGTTATTAGTACCTATGAAGGCAGCCACATCGGCCCCGGCATCCGCATTGGTATCCAAGCAAATTACAGGAACATTCTTTTCGTTGGCTTTCTTGATGGTATCCACCACCTCAGCGGTACCGCAGGGAACGATCAGCACACCATCCACGCCACTCTCCAGATAGGATTCAAACATCGTGATCTGCTCATTTACGCCATCCTCAGAGGGGGGTGCGGATGCCACGATCTCAACGGTGTACTCGTCATTTGACAATTCTTTGGCAGCAGCCTTGGCAAAGTCCTGCATAGCAACGAAATAGGGATTCGATAAGGTTTTCGGAAGCAGTGCGATGGTCAAGGTTTTCTTACCGGTGTTGTCGGTGTCTGTACCACTGGCCTCATTGCTTTTTCCGCCACAGGCCGTAAGACTTAAGCACAGTACCATAGTCAGCAAGATTGAAAGTCCTCTTCTCATTTGTGTTTCCTCCTTATTTTGTTCTATAAATGTATATCTCAAAGCGGAGATCCGCTTATGAGTGCAAAGGTATAGGGGTCAATCCACACGTTTGGCAGCCGCAGCCTTACGCTGCACATCAACGATAACAGCTAACAGAATCACTGCGCCAGTAATCATCTGCTGGTAGTAAGTGGAGATCTCCAGAAGTACGATGGCATTGCGAATAATAGCAACCACAATTGCACCAAGAACTGTACCGATGATGCCGCCCTCACCGCCCAGTACAGATGTACCGCCCAGCACGGAAGCGGCTACAGCCTCCATCTCATAAGACTGTCCAGCATTGGCCTGCGCAGCACCCAGGCGGGCCACATAGACGATACCTGCGATTGAGACCATGATTCCGGAAATGATGTAGACTTTACACTCATTCCATCGGGTCTTGATGCCGGAGAGCCGGGCAGCTTCCCGGTTAGAACCAACCGCAAGAATGTAACGGCCGGTAGCCGTGTAGGAAAGGATAAACTGGCCTACCACGGCGGCGATGATGAAGATAATAACCGGAACAGGGATCCCCGCAACACTGCCGCTGCCGATCCATCGAAAGTTTTTATCGGAGATGGTGATGGGACTGGCCTGAGTGATGACCAGTGTCAGTCCTCGGCAAAGATACATCGTGCTCAAGGTCATGATGAATGGCGGTATTTTCAAGCAGGAGATGATCGTGCCATTGGCAAGGCCCACAAGAGCTCCCACTAAGAGGCTGGCGATGATCGCTAATATAATGGATCCCTGATGTCCTACGATATATGCAGCCACTACTCCCACTAAAGCCAGTAGAGAGCCTTGGCTCAAATCAATACCTCCTGTCATCAGCACGAATGACATTCCTAACGCCATGATGACATATACGGCGGCTTGAACCAGAACACCAGTCAGGTTGCTGACGGTCAAAAACCGTGGGTTTGCGATGGGAAGAACAATCATCAGAACAACCAGTGGCACTGCGGCAGAAAGCCACGGGTAGTCGAAATGGAATTTGCGGCGTTCGGCTGTCTGTTTATCTGCAACGGTGTTTTTCTGTTCCATCAAATTCCCCTCCTCTTAAATGGAATAACTCATAATCTTTTCCTGGGTGGCATCTGCTCGATCAATGTTTGCAGTAATCCGTCCATCTCGCATAACAATGACCCTGTCGCAAATGCCAAGAATTTCCGGTAGCTCCGAGGAAATGACAATGACCGCTGCCCCTTGGGCTACCAAGTCGTTGATAATCTGATAAATTTCGCTCTTGGCACCCACGTCGATACCGCGGGTAGGCTCATCAAAAATGTAAATATTTGCCTCTGAGCAGAGCCATTTGGCAAAGACCACTTTCTGCTGATTGCCACCGCTGAGAAACTTAGTCATGCGGTTAATACTGGGGGTCTTGATACGCAATTTTTCTTTATACTCCTCAGCAGAATCGCGCTCCTTACGGCTATTAATCACTATGCCGCGGCTGAATTTTCGCCGTAGAGATGGCAGTGAAATATTTTCCTTAACCGTCTTTGTCAACAGCAGTCCCTCATATTTCCGATCCTCAGGAAGATAGCCGATGCCACATGCAATGGCATCAGAGGGATTATTGATTTTCACAGGTTTACCGTCAATTTTGATGGTACCGCAGGTTCGAGGAATCGCACCAATGATTGCCTTAGCAGTTGAGGTGCGGCCAGAGCCTACCAGACCCGAAAAGCCAAGGACCTCACCTTTATGAACCTTAAAAGAGATGTCATAAATGGTATTAGGAATCTGGAAATCATCCACCTCCAACGCAACTTCTCCGATATGGCTCTCCCGATGTGGGAATTTCTCATCCAGCGTTCGTCCCACAATCATATTGATGACCTGATCCATATCCGCCTTCTTGCAGTCATCAATTTCTCCGGTCAAAGCTCCATCTCGGAAAATTGTAGCTCTGTCGCCAATACGTTTAATTTCCTCCATTCGGTGGGAAACATAAATAAAGGTGACTCCCTTAGCCTTCAGGGTTTTGATAATGTGGAAGAGGTTGTTGATCTCATGGTCGGACAGAGAAGATGTTGGCTCGTCCAAAATAACGATGGACGGATCTTGAGAAAAGACCTTTACGATTTCCACGATTTGTTGGTCTGCCACGGATAACCTGCGAACAGGCGTCCGCGGATCAATGTGATCCACACCCAGTTCCTGAATCCAACGTTTGCACTCTGCATAAGTCTTTTTCCAGTCAATCGCACCGGTAGCTCCGCGGATCTCACGGGTCAAGAACACATTTTCCGCAACGTTCAAGTGAGGAATTAAACTGTTTTCCTGAAACACCGTGCCAATGCCCAACTTTCTGGATTGCAGTGTATCGTGGATCTTAACAGGCTCATCGTTCAGATAGATGGTTCCGCCTTCATCAGCTTGGTATACCCCTGTAAGAATCTTGATCAGGGTGGACTTCCCTGCTCCGTTCTCACCTAAGAGAACGTGGACATCCCCACGATGAATCTCAAAGGACATATTCTTCAAAGCCTTGACACCGGGAAATGTTTTCGAGATGTTTTCAAAGCGCAAAATATTGTCAGACACGACAAACAATGCCCTCCCTTCTCTGTATATTTTGGTTAAGTTGTATTATCAATATAGAGCATAGAATGATTGCTTTCAATATGTTGCAAGCGAAAAAAGTTTCATAATAACGAAAATATTTTCGCTGTTAGGAAAAGCAAATTACGAAATTACTCTGCAGCAACCTGAAAATGTGACCACCTAAATGAACATCGCATCCGCAGGAAACTTTCTGCCATTTTGAGCGCCACTCGCCCGAGTGGAAGAGCCCTTACTTGCGGTGGGCTTTTTCCTTTTGCGCATTGCCCCGATCCTGTCAGCCGATAGCTTCCCTTTTTACTCGACATTTTCCGGAGCATCGTCTATAATCTGGAGTAGAATTGTTTACTGAGGAAGGAGTTATTTGCCGTGAAAATGATCGACCCTACCGCCATGTCCCGGTTCACCGCTCTGCGGGAAGCTGCCGGGAAAATCGACCGTCTGGTTCCCCATGTCCGCCTCATGGAGCAGCCGCCCCACGAAAGCCGGGATACCGCCTCCGTGGCGCTGGAATTCCCCACGCCTCTTGTTGTCCTCAACTCCACCATCCGGCAGGCGCTGTCCTTCCTGTTCTCCGCCTGCGACACCGTGCAGACGGACAAGACGGAGCGCGGCATCTGCTTCACCTTCACTATTTCACGGATGTGGGTCACGGAGGACGTGGAATGAACCGCCCCCTCCCCCGTTTCTCCCCTAAGTCTCTTCACGGCATACGCACAGTCCGAAGCCTTTGATACACCGGCCTGCTGATCCCGGAATTGCGATGATGTGTTCAAGATCCGGCACGGCGGCAGGGTCATTGACATAGACAACGCGGCGGTAAAATGCATGCTCGCATATCTTCTGGAGATTCTGGTTCAGCAGAAGCGGCCATCTCAGACGTCCGCTGCACAAGGTTTCGCCCTATCTCCCCCCTCCGTTTTTCTCAGTGCATCCATGAAAATGTCTACGATGGCGCGATTGGAATATTTCTGCTTAATAATGGCAATATTGTCCTGTCAAAGGATCGTCAGATCAAATTTGTCAAGCGGAATCTGCGGTGGCTGAACTTCAGCTTTGAGGCATTCCGCGCGGCGTCTTGCAGCGGAGAAAATACGTGGGACGAAAAACTGCTGTAAGAAATCTACACCACTAGCCATCACTGATTCCGGCGACGCAAAATCACAGCAAACAGCCCCGGTTCCCTATGAAAGGAACCGGAGCTGTTTTTTCGTCACTTCATAGAGCGTGCCAGGAACGCGGCGATCTGCGCGCGGGTGCAGGTACCGGTGGGGTCGAACTTGCCGCCGCCCACGCCGGTGGTGATGCCGTTTTCCACGGCCCAGGACACCGCGCTTGCGTAGTAGCTGTCGGCGGAAACGTCGGTAAAGCTTTCCGCAACGCCGCCCGCAGGCTGGCCCTCGGCCCGCCACAGCATCGTCACCATCTGGGCGCGGTTGATGGTGCCATTGGGGTTCGCGCCGTCAGAAATGCCCTTGGCCTTGGCCCAATTCTGCGCGCTTTCGTACCAGATGCTGCCGCCGTTCAGATTTGCGTCGTTCTGGCGGGCGAGGATCGTCCACAGCTGCGCCCGGGTGGTGGAGTTGTTGGGGGCGTAAATGGAATCGTTCATGCCGTTCACCAGCCCACGGGCGCTGACGAAGTCGATGGCGTCCTTGGCCCAGTGGTCTCGCGTGTCGGCGAAATCCTTAGAGTTATCAACGATTTTCACGGTCGCGCCGCCGTTGACAGTCAACTGGATACCGTCCTCCGTGGGAACGGAGTTCTTTAAAATCTCCTCCGTGCCGTCGGGGTGGACAAGCACCGCCACAGTGCCGGGCTTCACGTTGGAAACGGGAATTTCCACCTTGGTCTCGCCGGAGTTTCTGGGCAGTTCCACCTTCACAACGGGAGCGATGCTGCTGTTCTTGGTGGCCTCGACCTCCACGGGAGCCTTCACCGCCTCACCGTTCTTCTTCGCGTCCTCGATGGCCTTGTTGCTGAGGGTGGTCTCCGCTACCGTCTTGCTCTCGCCGTTCTCGGTGGTGGTGACGGTCGTTCCTGTGGAGCCATCGGCCGTGATGGTTTTGGTGGTCTCCGTGCCGGAGGTCACGCCGTTTTTGTCGGTCTTGACCTCGGATCTTGTCTCGACCTTCGAGCCGTCCTTGTTGGTCACGGTCTCGTTCTTGGTCTCGACTTTCGTTCCGTCCGGTTTCGTCTCCGTCTTGGTCACGGAGCCGTCCTTCTTGGTCTCGGTCTGAACCTTCGTGCCGTCGGGCTTGGTGACCGTCTCCACCTTCGTGCCGTCCGGCTTGGTGGCGGTCTCGGTCTTTCCGGTGCTGCCGGAGGGCTTGTCAGAGCTGCTGGAGCCGCCGCCACCACCGGAGGACGAACCGCCGGAACTGCCGGACGAACTACCGCCACCGCCGGAACTGCCGCCCGTAGACCCGCCCGTGGAACCGCCGGGCTGAGAGGGCTCGGGCTTGGGCCCAACGGGGGTATTCTTGGCCGTAACCGTGACCGTGACGGTGCCGGTGGTGTCCCCGTGGGTCTTGCTGGTGATGGTCACAGTCCAGCTTGCGGTCTTGCCCGCGTCTGCCGGGGTCAGGCCGTCCGCCAGCTTGAACGTGGTGCCGGTGAAGTCTGCGGTCGAAATGATGCCGCTATTCACCGCAGGCACAGTGTCCGTCTTGATTTCCGCGCCCTCAACGCTCTTGGGCAGCTTGAACACATCAACGGTGACGGTCTGAACCGCAGGGTTGGCGTACCACACCTGAACATCGTACTTGACATTCTTGAGCGCGTCCGCCTTGGCCACGGTGTCCGCCGTTTCGGTCACCAACACACCCTCGCAGCCCTCGGCAAAAGTTTTAACAGAGATCTTCTTGCCAATATCCTCGGCTGTGAGCGTGTACGTTTTCGCGGTGGCGCCCTTGATCTGGTCATACTCGTCGTTGCCGCGATACCACTGGTAGGTCAGCGTGGCACCAGCGGGTTCGACCTTGGAGACGTCCACCGTCAGGGTCTCGCCGTACCGGGCCTTGCCCTCGATGGTGACGGCGCCCTTCAGTTCGGGCTTTTCGGGCGGGACGGTCTGTGCGGTCTGACGGTAGTAAAGGCGGAGGGCAAGCCCCTCCCGCTCCATCCGAACGAAGGCGTGTCCGCCCACCGTCCGGGGGGCCCACTGGCTGATAAACGGATCGCCGCATCCCTTGGGCAGGAGCAGCTTTGTGGGGAAGGTGTTGGGGATGCGCTGTCCGTCCTCCAACAGATAGTCCACCTGATACGCGTCGTATTCCGGCTCCCGGCAGGTGGCCAGCACCTCGCCGTTCTCCGCGTCCCGGACCTCTCCCACCAGCCGGTCTCCATCTTTAAAGTCCATTCCCCAAATGGGATCAAAGGTCAGGGTGGGATAAATGCAGGCGTCCTCCATGCTGTCCATGCTCGCCAGCGCCGGGCCGGTAAAGGTCTGCTCCTTCAATGGCTGCCGCGGCTCACCGTTTGCCTTGACCACGCCCAGCACCAGCTTCACCGTCCGCTCCCGGTCACTGAGGTTTTGGATCACCGTCCGCAGGGAGAGATCGTGGATGTCCTTTGCCTTTTCCATCAGGTTTTCCTGCGTGACGCGGTAAGGCTCACTGTCCACAGTGTCATTGTGCGCCGTGGTGACCTCCGGGTCCGCCACATACAGCTCCATGCCGTTTTGGATCTTACCCATGGCGAACATCCGCCGCACCAGAGCCAGACGGCACACCTCGCAGAAGGGCAGATCCGACTGGTACATATTGCACTTGTGCGCCGTGGGGATCAGCACGCCGCTGGCGTTGCCCGCCTGCGCGATGATGCTCCGGTAGCCCATCATCTCTTTCCACTTGATGTCGCTCCCGGTGGAGACGTTTGGGAAATCCGTGGCGTAGCCGTATTCGTCCCCCAGCTTTCCGACGCTGTGGGAAAGCTCATGGGCCATGGCATAGTCCTCGGCCCCTCCCTTGGAAAAGGAGTAGATCCCGCTGGCGGAGCCGACGGATGTGTCAGTGTTGACGAACATATGGATGTTGTCCACGGTCGCCCCTTCGTCCAGACACAGCCGCTCCAGATCGGCCTTGATCGCGTCCACCTTTGCCGCCCCGCCTACGTCATTCCTAAAGACGATGGTCTTCGTCTCGTACCAGGTAGTAAGGCCGAAATAGGTATCCAGCTTGTTGTTCTCGCTGCTCAGTCCCGCCTCGTTGGACACGGCGGGCACGGCGTACACATTGATCCGGTGGGCAAGGCGGCTGTACGGCTCCAGCGCCATCAGGCGGCGAAGCTGTTCCCGCGCCTCCTGAAGAAATTGCTGCTGCTGATCTTGCGTGTAGCCGTCGCCCAACAGCAGCAGCACCAGATTTTCCCGGTCGTTCCCCATTTTTTGCAGGGTGTAGACCGGGAGCCCCGCCGCCTCGAGCGCATGGACGGTCTCCGTGGCGGTCTGGCCGCTGATGGGGACGGCCCCGGCGTGCAGGGGCAGCAGGGTCAATGCCATGCAGGCGGTCAGCGCCCACGCGGCAATCCTCTTTCTCATCATATCTGTTCTCCTTCTGTTCGCGTGTAAGCCAGCGGGGTTCATCCCCCCGGACAGGCCTTGCAATTTTTTATTATACACGCCGCCCCTTTTGCGCGGCGACCTTTTTGTGAAAAAACAAACAAAAATCCTGCATTTTCCCAGTTTTGCCCGCCTCTTTTCGTTTAAGAGGTCTTGATCTCGCTGCCCGCATGAGCTATTCAGGTTTGGCAGCGTTGAAATCATTTCTAAAGTATACGCTGGAATAAGAAAAAGCTGCCATGTGTTTTATCACCTGAAAAGAAACGCAGGCGGTTTTTATCCAATTTGCGGCGCCACATCGCATTTATCTCCCCCAAAACCGAAAGCGCGGTGCGCTGTTTGATCTGTACCCCACTTTCGGTTTTCTTTTTGCGCACAGCCCGCTGTCAGACCAGGAACAGTTTCTCGACCCGCGCCTGTTCCTTCTTCTTCTCCTCTTTATACGCCGTAATGAGCTGCGTATTCTCCGCTTGCCGCTCCATCCAGGGAACGCCGATGAGCATATACGGCTTTCGGCCGTCAATGAGACGGAGGCGGACAACGGAGGCTTCGCTGTTTTCCTCGCGGTACAGAAATTCATAGATCCCAAACCCCAGATGGAACAGGCGGATGTCCCTCTCCCGCAGGAGCGCCTTCTGACCGGGGCAGGTTTTCTCCCACCGATCCCAATTTCTTCCGTGATCGCGTTCAAACGCCTGAACAAGGCGCAAAACGCATTTTCCCCCTTTGCCGGTGCAGTTAAACGGCCCCAGAAGGCGATCTGTATCCTCTTTGTACTGCTGTGTTTCAACTGAGAACCGATCTTTGACGACCTGGCTCTTTAGCCCGGCCTCCAGCTCCCTGCACAGCTGCTTCAGCGCGCTGTCCCTCATGTGTTCGGCAAGATTTTCCCCGGGTTGAAACGGCATCCCCCGCACATCGAGGGACTGCTGCAAAAAGAGCGTGATGCCATCCGACACAGATAGCCCCATCCTCCGAAAAATTGCTTTCGCCGTATCCGCCCGCGGCGGTTCAAGCTTGATAGAAACCACCTTTTCCCGCTTTTCCCACAGGTAATTCCCCGCACGGATCTCATCGGGAATCCCGAGAGAAAACGTTTCCAGTCTCGGCGCTTTGGCCGCGTGGAAGGGAAACGAACATTGCTCCGGCCCGCCCTCGGCGTTTAACTCCGCCTGTACCGCGCGAAACAGAGCATCATGGGCGCAGGTCTCCAAAAACCTTGCGTAGTCCTGAGACAGCGAAAACGGCAGCGTTCCGGCACTGACAGTTCCCGCAAAAAAGGCGGAGAGCGCGGTAGAGATCGGAATACCAAGCCTCCTGTACAGCGCGGAGGCCTCTTCATATAATTGCGCGCTCAATCGAAAGCTGTACTGTTTTATGGTCTGATTTGGATTTGCCGCGCTTTCATCGCTTCTTGTTCTTTTCATAGGCATTGATCTACTCCGGCTTGCAAAAAAATGGATTTTCTGAGATGATTATATCGAATCATACGAAATGACGTCAAGGCCGGCAGAGAAAAACAAATGCCGCCCGCAAGGGGGAATTCCAAATGACGGAAGAAAAGCAGACACGGAAACAGCCTTATCCGTATACCTACTACGGATCAACGGTTTATATCCGGCACATTCACAATTCCGACGGGCGTATCGACAAGCTTGAGGTGTCCATCAGAAACGGCAGCGTGAGATCCGTTGAGTTTGCATACGGCAAGATCACGTTTTCCAGACGGTATCAGCTTGGTCATCAGTACGCCGTCACCGAAGACAGTCCTGACGCGGCGCGGGTCATACAGGACAGGCTGAACTCTATATTACCCAACCAGTTTTTCCCCAGTTATTTTGAGCACCACCGGGACGGCCTGCACAACGAGCTGCAGCTGGCGGTCGTTTTCCCTTATGCCTGGAGAAAAATAAAAGCCACATTCGACTATACAGACGCCTCTCTGGAGGACAAGAAGGCGGCCGTCGAGACGATCCTGCAAACCTTCGGCTCATGGACGATCCATGAGCTGTCACCAACGGCTGTGGCCCCTGAGTTAAACCGGATCGCTCAGAGATCCAAAAAGACTGCGGCGCAGTGCAGTATCATTTTTCACCATTTATTTGAAACCGTGCTGCAAAATGTCGATCGGGCCGTCTCTGTGGACTGGCACAGCTACCATTTCCACACATCAAGGGGACACTATCTCCCTGCCTATCAGGCTCGAAAGCGGCTGCTTGCCCCTGTTCTGAGTGAACTTCAATGCCAGACGATCCTCCGGCGCTGCGTCGAGGAGGTCACCAAAAAGGCCGATCCCAAATACTTCGCCGCGGCGGTCATGCTGATCGAGGGCGTTTCGCTGGAGGAGATCTGCGCGCTCCGGTTAGACTGTTTCCGCTCTTTGCGCAGCTATCCCGGACGCTATCTGCAAATTTCCAAGGAAGTCGTTCCCATGGGCAGGAGCCGGTCAAAGCCGGAGTGCGCGCCGGTAAAATACACGGTCACGGATCCCGAGAACATTTATCAGTATCGAAATATAGGCGTCGGGAGCCTCCTGAGCGGTCTGCTGGATCACATGACGCGCCAATGCGCCGATCAGACCGCGTTCCTGCTGGTCAAGTATCGAAACAAAAAACGGTGCATGAGTCCCGATGCCTACGAGGCGTGGCTGGAGAAAACATTCCGGGATGTGATCGGCAAGCCTGAACTTTACAGTGACAAAATAATCAGCTCCAGCGCGTCTGCTTCAGACTTCTTCGCCGGCACTGCCATGCACATGTACCGTTCCTGCGGCATGACCGGGGAGGAATTGCTCCATCACTTTGGCCTCTCCCCCAAGAATACGGACGGAATTTATTACGCCGACTTCAACTCGGAGAGCGCATTGGTCAAGGCAGGTAAAATTCAGGATCTGTGGCTGTCCAACCTCCTGCCGTCGGCTGCCCCATGCGCTGTGAAGGAGGGCTATGACACATTAGGTCATGCCGGTGACATCCCCCACCAGATCCCGCGTTTGGAAATAACGATCGACATTCCACCGGGAACGCGTCTGGAGCAGGATCTTGTAGTCAGACTGACCGGTCAGTACGGATTTTCGGCGTCGATCATGGCGGAGACCCCGGAGCGCGATTAAGGAGGCAATGCGTATGGAAACAGCAAAAATCAGCGCCAATTCCCCTCTGCAGTGGAGGCCGCCGGACGACAAGCCGGATGAGGACTGCACGCTCCTCGAGCTGTGGTCGAGATTCTACGACGAGATCGCGGAGTATCAGGGCTTTTGCAACAAAGAGAAAACCACCGGGGAATATACCGCCGCGCTGCGGATCATTGAGGAGGCCCTCAAAAAGCACAAGGCCGCCCAGATGACGGCCGCGGACTGTCTGGAGGCGGTGAAATCCGTCGATACATACGAAAGAGACGGCAGGATCGTAGAATACAAGGAAGCGTCATACGGAAAACGCTGGTCCGCGATACGGGATATTTTTCGCTACTGCGAGCAGCGTTTTATCTGCGCGGATCCCCTGTGGAAGGCCCCTTGGGAGCTTTTGAAGGTCCGCCAGCGGGACGTGTGGGAAAAAAGCAAGGAGGACATCCTTGAGGAGCTGCGTAAGGCTATGACGCAGCGCTCCTTGAAACTTCAATATATCACGCCGAACATGGAGCGCCAGATCGTCCAAAAGGCTGTGAGCAATCTTCTGGGGCCTGCCGGGCAGCGGGACGGACGGTGGATGGGGATGCTCTGCTATTTGTATTTGGGTGTGAGACCGTCCGAAGGGCGCGGACTGCTTTTTCAGGACTTCAAACCCTTTCAGAGCCACCCGGAACACTGGTATTGCGACATCTGCAGAACGGCCACCGCGGCCGGTGAGCTGACGGCGAAGGGAAAAAACAGAAATTATATTCGCCGTATTCCCGTCCACCCTGAGCTGCAAACCATTTTGGAGGCGTACAAACGGCTGCTGATGGCCGAATTGAAATGCTCAGAAACGGAGCTGAACGCCATGCCGCTCATCTGCGTGGGGGCGGCCTCCCGAAAGCCCTGCACCACCCTCCAGCTCATGCGCTTTATCAAGAGCCAGCTCGGCAGCATTTTTGATGCGGACGAGTTGGATGCTCTGTTTGCCCTTACCTATACCACACCCTCGGATGTAGATGAGCCGGCAAACACCTTTGAAAGCAGTGCGGATGAGGCGGCCAACCGAGATTTCTCGACCAGGATCTTCCGCCGCAACTTTATTACAAAAATATACTCGGAAACGCCGCTGAACGAAGACGAGATCCGGGCCATTGTGGGACACCGTCAAATAGCCGCTCGCTTGGACTATTCGGAGGAAACAGTGTATGCCTGGTTTCAGGCCCTCTCCCACCGGCTGATCTGCCCGGAATACCATACGCAAATCGTTTCTATCGTGGATGGACGTGCTGCGCCGCAGCAGACCACTGCCGGGCTCCATGACGTCATGATCCGAAAGGAGGCGGCGGCTGACGGCCTGCGGATCAGGATCTCCATGATCGCTGACGCCGCCGGAGGCGATTTGCTGGCCGCCGTGCGGGGAGCGCTGCCGGAAGGGGTCACTGTGACCTGCGAGCAGGTTTTTTACGCGCAGGAGCACGGCAGGCAGGGGCGGATCATCACGGACGCGGCTCATTGGCTGCTTTAGTCAACCGTTTTTTCAAGCATAGAGGTAAGCACAGCCCAGACCGGCCTTTTGGCGGTCTGGGCTGCTTTTGCGAAAAAACAAAAAACATCGGCAAATAGAAAAAATATTCATTTTAAGTTTTTTGAACCGCATTTTTCAAAAAACGGATCATTCCCACATAAGCCATGAAAAACATGATGAAAAAATGTATTGTAAAACACTACAATTTTTACAGAATACGGAAGTTCTACCCGAAAATAAAACCGCCTATTTCCGCCCTATTCTGAATGATTATTCTGTCCCGTCCCACTCAAATATTCTGTTCTGCTTTTTACAATCACATATTTTCTTACCCTTAACACGCTTGTTTATTAGGGCCAGATTCGAAAAATAAGGGTAAGCTATACTATCTTTGTTGCAGTCGAAAGCAAAATTAGAAACCGTCAATACCTTGTATTACAACGCTTTTACGATCTGCCGCTATCGTTCTTCTCTTATGATAGCACAGGGTTTATATGTGTTCGGATAACCCAATGTTTGGCAAGATACTCCGTTCTGGATGTTTTGAAATGTTCTACCTAAAGATATTTGCTCAGTACAGCAAACTCACATAGCTTCAAATCAGAGTTTAAGTGGGGTTGTACCGAAATGGACATTTAAGTCTATTCTCAGACCATCTGTCAGTTTATTCCAACATTCCATCAAGTATCTCTGATTGTCTATTATCTTTTTTGATGCTCTTTTCATTACTCGCCTCGGCATATCTCCGTCAACCATTTTTCCATCGTATAGAGAAATAGTAGCTGAGCATTCGTGTTTATAATCCACATGAATATGAGGTAGGTTATGCCGTCCGGCTTCTTTTGAGTGCATGTAATACCTTAAACCATCTTCTACCCATATATCGCTAGCTTGATTAGAGAGCACGAAGAAAATATGTAGTGCTTTACTAATATCATAGTATTTTGATATTGTAGAAAGCGGGATTGTTGGGTCCTCTATTTCTACAAACTCCAAGTTTTCTAATATGTATATAGGAACTCTAAATTCAAAGAATTTTTGTAGGTCAAGTTCAGCCCTTTTTACAATTTCTTCTGCAACGTCTATCAGAGTCGACCTTGGATTTGGAGTAAAACCAAAGTCGAATTGCATATGTTCACGGTAATGTTTTCGTTGATTTTCCCAAAAGGTATTATCGTCGATACCGTTTAAGCCTCGCATATAGACATAATCGCAAATGGCAACTCCAGGATCTTCACCAGCGTAGTATTTTTCTCCATCATCGATTATCATTTTAAAAAACACCTGCATAGAAACACTCCTTATATCTATAATTTCTGCGTGAGAGCTAACATAGTTGTGGTGAACTCGCCATATTAACCGTGTAGAACTGTGGATTTGCGCCTAACTATGCATCATTTCAGGAAAATTATCTTCTGAATATCCTCTACGGACGGCAGCTGGCGTTCCAGTTTTCCAGCATGTTGCTGGTGATCTGATAGGCACTGACACCGATGGGCTTGCTCATATCTTTGAGCGAATACGGCTTTGGGCACGGGGTAGTATATTGGAGAAATCCGGAATGCTTGGCGGCCGAAAAATGAGAGCCGTGCTTCTTGAACCGCATTCTTCGTAACTGCAATTTGTCATAGGACAACTTTTATGACTGATTTTAGCACGGTCAATAGCAGTTGTCATCAGCAATAGGCAAAGAACAACCCCTCTGAAACCAACGATTTCAGAGGGGAATTATATTCGTACAGCTCAACGCACAAACACTCCATGGGCTGTGCGAGGCGGAGAGCGGGGCGGGTTTTTTGGAATCGGTTCCGGCGTGTAGGGCGGCGAGGGCTCTTACAATAAAAGTATAGGGCCGGAAGAGGCGACAGTACGGAACAGAGAGGGCCTTTCAGGACGGCGGGCCGTAGGGCATCGCCGCCGGGGTCATAACGATACCTATGGGTATCCGAGACTGTCTGCTCACCGGGCCACGCATAGGCCGTCACCGAAGAAAGTCATACAGGGCGGGGCCAAGGCTGCCGCCTGATCGCGGTGAAACGGGTGCGCGGCGGAACATTCCGGCCGGGTTTTGCAATCGAGGAGGTTTGCGTATTTGAAACAGGACTACATTTGCGCCGGGGCGCTGACGGAGGAAGCTCTGACCGGGGCGGTGTCGGACTTTTTGTACCGGGTCCGTCCCCACAGAGAGCGGCTGTGGGATTACTACGAGGGTCAGCAGCCCGTGCCCAAGGGCGAGGCCGTCCGGGGACGGCCCAACAATCTGCTGCGGGTGCCCTTCCCCCGCTACATCACGGAGGTGCAGACCGGGTATTTCCTCGGTGTGCCCCCTACCCTTTCCTATGAGCGCCCGGAGGAGGGGCGGATCTATGCCGGTCTGCCCATGGATCATCTGCTCTTTGACATCGGCCGGGACATGAGCATCTGCGGCGAGGGCTTCGCGCTGGTGTGGCTGGAACAGTCCGGCGTACGGGTATGCCGGTGCGACCCCCTCACCTGCTTCGGCATCCGCGGCGGCGAGGCCGGGGAGCCGCTCCGCGCCGCCGTCCGGCTGTTCAAGCGCCCGGACGACACCGTATGCGGAATGCTCTACGAGGAGGAGCGGGTCACGCCCTTCACATGGGACGGTCAGCGGGCGGCTCTGGGCGCGCCGGAGGAAAATCTGCCGGGGCATCTGGCGCTGGTGCCCTTCAACAACAACTGCCAGACCTGCGGCGATTTCGAGATGGTGACAGGCCTGCTGGACGCATACAATCTGCTGCTCTCCGGGGCCATGGACGATATGCAGTCGGTGGCCAACGCCTTCCTCGCCCTGTACGGCATGCAGGGAACAACGCAAGGCGACATCGACGAGGCCAACCGCACCCGCATCCTCTCTCTGGCGGAGGGGGGCCGGGCGGAATTCGTGGTGAAGAATCTGAACCACGAGGCCCTTGCCCAGTTGGAGAGCAATCTGCGCCGCAGTATTCTGGAACTGAGCATGACGCCGGATCTCTCCGACGAGCGCTTCGCCGGGAACGCCTCCGGCGTGGCGATGCAGTACAAGCTGTGGGGCATCGAGCAGGTGCGCCTTGCCAAGGAGCGCAGCTTTCTGGATGGCCTGCACCGTCTGCTGACGGCGCTTTCCGGCGGCTTTGCCCTGCTGGGGACGCCGGTGGCGCTGGAACAGGGGCAGGTCACGTTTTACAAGAATCTGCCGCAGGATCACACGGCGCTGGCGAGCACGCTGCTGTCCCTCTCTCCCCTGCTGTCCAAGCGCACCATTCTGGAACAGCTGCCGTGGGTGAAGGACGCGGAGGAGGAACTGCGGCGCAAGGCCGAGGAAACCATGGAGACGGAGGAGTAATTATGAACGAAGAAGAAAAGCAGGAACTGGAAACTCTGCGGGCGGAAAAGTTCCGCCGGGAGCAGGTGGAGCGGGCCAGAGCCGCCTTGGAGCGGGGCGGCGTGCCCCAGTCCTTCGCGCCGCTGCTGGCGGGGGGCGACGACGGCGACACGGACCGCCGGACGGAGGAATTCCGTGCGGCGTATCAGGCGTCTCTGGCGGAGGACGTGAAAAGCCGCCTGCCCGCTTCCGCACCGGTGGTGACGGCTCCCCTGCCCCAGCGTCCCAGACGGGGCATCCGGCGGCTGAGATAGGAGACGGGCTATGAATATTCAGGGAACATATACGAACAAGGGCCTTGCGCTGACGGCGAAAACCGCTGTGGGTGCCTGCCTGCGGGTGACCCGTGTGGTGGGCGGCAGCGGACATACCACGGACGTCCCCAACGCCGTCCAACTGCCGGAGATCCGGCAGACGCTGGCGGTGGGCGAGGCCCGCTGCGCCGGGGACACTGCCGTTCTGCCCGTAACGCTGGCCGCGGTGAGACTGGAGTCCACATACACGCTGACGGAGCTTGGCGTCTATGCGGAGGACCCCAATGAGGGGGAAATTCTGTACTGCGTCTACCGGCTGGATGAGCCGGTGACCATTCAGGCCGGAAGCGACACGGTGCTGCGGTTTTATCTGCGCCAGACCGTCAGCGAGGACGGCGGCGCAATGGTGCTCTGTTCCCCTGCCGGTCTCATCACCGAAAGCGATTGCGCGCCTGTGCGGAAGATGGTGCTGGCTGTCGGCGCGCCCCAGCGTGATGTCACCATGCCAGCGTCGGAGTTGCAAGCCTATCTCGACGCCCTCCCCTGCCTGCTGACTGAGAATCATATCATCACCCTCAGTGGAACGTGTTCACAGGACGTCCGGGTGCAGGGGTTCTACGGCTGCGGCAGTCTTACCCTCCGCGCGGACAATTTAGGCGATTGCGTGTTTACAGGGAGCGCTTCCGTAGCGAATTGCAGCGTGCCGGTGACACTGGAAAAGCTGAAGTGGGCGATTGGTGAGGGGACAGATCCCCGCACATATTGCCTCCATTGCTCCGACAGCCATTTGAAGGTGGAGAACTGCTCTTTTACCGGCTATGCCGCAGCGGACGGAGGCAAGGCCGGGAGAGGTGTGAACGTATTTGCGAATGCGGCGATCACACTGAAAAACTGCGCGTTTCACGATCTGGAAACCGTTGTTCATACGTATTTTGGCGGCGTTGTTGGGATCTGTGGAGACAATCCTGAAACGGATTACAGTGGCAACAGCATTGGGGTCTATCTCTATCACGGCGGACTGGTGCTGCTGGGAAGCAGCGTTCCGGATACGCTGGGCGGCGCATGGAACGAAAGAAATGAAATGAGCGCGATTATTAAGAACGGAGAGTTCATCGGGAGTGGAGCGGTATGACTTTATATTTCTATAAAATCGGGATGGATACGCCCGTACTGACCGTTGAAAACGCGCGGAGTTACACGGCGGACAGCATCCTGGCGGCAGATGGGGCGGTATACGCACCGCTGGCGGAGGGCTATGAGCTGTCCGGCAAGGCGGACTGCTCGGAAACGCTGCGGGCGGACTACCGTGCGGCACATCCCACACAGGAGACACGGCTGGAGGAGCTGGAAACGCTGGTGGCGGCGCTGCTGTTCGGAGGTGAGGAAGCATGATGCTGAAGCTGAAGCTGCTGTACCGCGTGGTGCGGCGCAGAGTGGAGCGGGGCGAGGACTTGTCCGAGGTTTTGAAGGACTATCCCCGCCTGACGGCGGAACAGCGGGCGGAGATCGTCGAGACGTTAAGCAAGGGATAAAGGTGAAAAAAGCAAATGCGGCGCATCTCCGAAAAAAGGAGATGCGCCGCTGTTTTTCATCAAAAATGACAAAGCAAGGCGGTTTTGTGGAATTTGCGCTTCATTTTTTGGAAAAATGTGCTACACTGGGTAGAGCGGAGCACGGCTCCGCAGAGACAGTGTGAAACGCAGGATTCGGATGAGGGAGAGCAATATGGTACTGAGTAAAGTGGAAAAGCCTGCCATTGAAGCGGTGCTGGTGGATGCAAGCGCGGCGAAGCTGAAGGAACTGGCAAAGAATTACTATGTCAAGGGCTACTCCAAAATGAACAAGCCCGCGCTGGTACAGGCGGTGAGCACCGCCCTCCGGGAGCCGGGGCGCATGGAGGAGTTTCTCTACATCATCGACCATCCGACTTTCCTGCTGTTCAGGCGGGCGGCAAAAAGCCGGGAGCCGGTGAAGGTGAAGAAGGCCCCGCCTGAGCAGTGCAATTTGTTGGAGGATCTCGGCTACCTTGTCTGCGATGCTTCTCAGGAGGATCTGATCGTGACGGTCCCCGCCGAGATCAGCGAGGTGTTTCGCCAGCTGGAGCGAGAGGGCTTCACGGAGCGAAAGGCGCGCTATGATCTGCTGGACAGCTATGCCATGGCCACGGTCCATCTGTACGGCGCTATCAGCCAGTTGGATCTTGTGGACATCTTCAACCGTCAGAACAGTCAGCCCACCTCAGAGGAGGAACTGTTCCCGGCTTTGCTCCGCCATGTGGCCGTGGGCGCGCCCTACTGCTTCTGGGAGGAGTATATCGTCTGCGGAGAGTTCGAGGAGAATGACTTTGAGGATGTGCGGGACCTGATGCGCCAATGCGGCGGCAAGCCCCGGTATATTCCGGAAAAGGACGAACTGCTGCGCTATGCCGACTGGAGCTACTATGAGCGCACACCGCAGATGGACGCACTGACTGCCTTTCTGATGAACGAGGGGCATCAGCCCCGCCGGGACGCGGAGGAGATCGCCGGGGAGATTCAGTATGCCTGCGTTGTGGAGGCCGGCATGGAGCAGATCTACGATATTCTGGTCGACTATGACATGGAGCTTGACGGCAGCGCCGTCGAAGCCTTCGTGAAGGCGATGATGTCCGTCAAAAACAACACACGGCTCTGGGTCAACAAGGGCTACACGCCCAACGAGTTGGCCGCGCTCTACTATCGGGGCGCGCCGACAGCGGACGGAACCGACAGAAAGAAGATCGGCCGGAACGATCCCTGTCCCTGCGGCAGCGGAAAGAAGTTCAAGAAGTGCTGTGGACGGTAAAGACGTGGGGAACTTTCCCCTTCTGGCGGCCTGAGGAGTAAGGGAATAAGGGTATATAAACAACGGTTTACAAGGGGCTACAAACGATATAGAGAGCTTGACCGCTCATGTGGAAACCTTTCAGACACCGGGAGTAATAAGCGTCCGTGACGCGCATCTGGATTGTTTCCCGTTCAAGCTGGGCGAATACGATACAGATAGCAAATCTTGTCTTTTTTTAAAAAGCATATTGACAGTGCTGGATTAAAATATTATAATGTAATCGAAATTAGAAATTTATAATACTACGGAGGTAAAAACATGAGTGGTGATTTGGTGAAAAAAGGGCAAGTAGGTGCCCTACAAACTTTAGAAAATTTCATTTTCCAAACAGGACTGGAAAATGTAAAGACATCTATCAACACTAAAACCGGCACAGCTAGTATTACAGGTTCAAAGGGCGGTTATCAATATACAACAACTGTAAAACGGGAAAAGCATGGCGTGGTCCAGACACAGGCTTCGTTTGAGACCAATCTTGGAAAGGAGGCCTTGATTTCGCAAGTTAAGCAGTTGCTTAAAGAAGGTTACCGCCAGCGTGAAGTTGCTGATATGTTGGGTATATCTCAATCATTGGTTTCGAAATATTCGAGATATTAAGTCAGATGATTGCAACTTCGGGCCAACTTGCCACGAGGCTGCAATTCACGCTTTGAGGAGAAAGTTATATGGACTGGAATACGATACTTGAAACTAGCGCCGCAGTAATAGTCAGTTTTGGCGGGGCTGGTGTAATAATCGCGGGAGTAACAAAATTCGCCGCTGATAAAATTGCTGACAAACTGGAAAAAAAGTATGAACTTAAACTGAGTAAAGAACTGGAGTCGTTTAAGAGTAAACTAGAAAATAGGTCTTATGTAAGCAAAACACGATTTGATGCAGAATTTGGAATATAGCGTCAGTTGTCTGTAACAGCAGTCACTATGGTAAAAGAAATCAGTCAGTTGTTTCCTCGTTTCACTCGGGATGCCCGCAATGATTACGAAACATACAAAGGACGATATGATACGGCGCTTGAAAAAACAGTCGTGTTTCAGGACACCCTTGTAGCTAATGCCCCTTTTATATCAGAAGAAGTGTATTTGCTATTTCGTAATTTGGAGGAAAAAAGTAAACGGCAGTTAGGCGATTTCATAGATTTCCGATTAAGGCCAGATGCAAATGACTATGTAACGGAATGTAAAGAGGAATACAAAGAAGTCTGGAGGCGCACTCAAGAAATACAATCTGACTTAGATACCATCATTCAAAAACTCCGTGAATACTTAGCAACATTAGAGGTGCTATGAAAAAAGGAGGGGTGCGGCCTTTATGTGGCCGCACCCCTTCAAATTATTTTTCCACCAGCGCAGACAGCTCCATAAGCTGCAGAATTCTACCTCTTAACCTTTTGCGGGGTGGTACTTCGAAGTGTCTGCCTTTCTGCCAGAAGTTCTGCGTGGAGGTCAGCCCGCCCAGTCGGCCCGGGCCTCCCGGACGTCGATGTGGGTGAAGCCCTGCCCGGCGTATACACCCACACCGCCCCAGTCGGGCATGAGCTGCCGCGCGTAGGCCGCCACCGCTGCCGGGGTCTGACCGCGCACGGAAATGTCAGCCGCCGTGCCGTAGCAGTGCTGGCTGTGGGCCGCACCGCCCACCTTGGCGTTGTACTGGGGCGTCCGGTAGGCGCTGTGGATGACCACCGGGGCGGCAAAATGGCTGCGGATGCTCTGCAGCACCATCACCAGCCGGGGGGCGGTCAGAACGGCGTCGCTGCCGTCCTTACAGGCAAATTCTTTCACGGTAAAGTTGGCGGACAGCTTTTTGCCGCCGTCCTTCGCCTTGGAATAGGCGTTGATCTCGACCATAGGCCTCTCTCCTTTCGGTTCGCTTGTTTTTTCACGTTTCAATTTCCAGACCAGGAAGAACGGGATCACCCGCCCGTCCCCGGCGATGCCCTCCCCTGCCGCATCCATGAAACAGGCAGACCCGCCTCCGTCCATCATAATGGCGTTGTCCCAGCCGGAGGACGCCAGCAGGTCCCGGAGCTGCTCCGGCGTGTGCCGGTCCTTGCTCACATAGTAGGCGAACCGTCCGTCCTTGGTGCCGATGGCCGTCCGCGGGGCGCGGTAACGCATATCCGCTCCGCAGGTAACGGGACTGATCTTCTTCCCGCCGATGATGAGGTGGACGCACTCCATGTAGTTCGCGTCCCCATTGGGTACGGTTTTCACGCCAAAGTCCGCCGGGTTGTTCCAACTGACGGCCCACGCCCGGTAGTTCGGGGCTTTGTGAATTTTGCCATCTGCTTTCAGGTGGCAGGCCGGTGTCTGGTTCCGCAGAAAAATGGAGCCGTTGCAGATAGCGTCCCCGCCCGTCTCCGCCAGCATTTTCCGCAGGTTGGCCGGGATGGAGCGGAGACGGTTCCGGTTGAAATAGATCTTGATGAATTGGAGGCCGGAGAGTGGGACGGTGCCCGCTCTCGTGCTCATGTGCGGGCCTCCGTGCCCTTGCCCTGATCGCCGGTCTGGTGCAGCGCGTCCAGCATATTTTTCACGAAGGCCGGGTACGGAACGCCCATCACCGCCGTGTTTTCCAGTACGGAAAGGCCCTCGTTGGCGATGAAGAACAGACATACCGCGTCCCGGACGAAATCGCTGTGGGTGGCCTGATCCAGCAGCGCCGCCATCCACACCAGCGACAGCATGACGCCCTTTTTCACCAGGCCCTTGTAGCTGGCCTTGGAGTCCAGCGCCCCGGTCTTGCTTTTTGCCGATTTGTGCCAGACGGCCGCCACCAGCCAGCCGGTGACGTAGTCCAGCGCCATGAAGCAGATCAGAACTTTGAGCGCCACGTCCCAGCCTCCCAGCGCTTGGGCGACGGCGGAGCCGGCCGCGGCCAGCACCGCCAGCACCGTGTTTTTCATTTGTGTCAGATTCATCGGATTCCCCCTTTGTTGATTCGGACGCTGAACGTCCTCTCTGAACAGTGTACCTGCCGCCGTGGGCGGCCCGCTGGGTAAGCGGTTCAGTTTTTGGGTTCAATTCGGGGGAGCGCATCAGGGAACAGCGGCGCGCCAGCGGCGGGCAAAAAATCCGGGGGAGGCAGATCATGGACCTGTCTCCCCCGGTTCTTATGAAAGATCGTTGTGTGAAGGTTTTTTGATAGTCATTGATTTTCAATGCGGCCTATATTTGCGGATTACCGGAGTTTCCATTCCGGCAAACAAAATAATGGATTTAATAATCGGGGCAACGGGTTGCTTCCGCAGCCGCCTCTGATTCACAGTCTTTGATCGTTCCCAGCATATCATCGGTAGCATCTAAGAAATTGCATAATTCTTCAAAACAGGAAGCCACATTATCAATATCAAACTTTTTTTCGGTAAGAAAATACGAATCCAAATCCTTGCTGCAAGGATACCGAAACCGATCAGAGCGTTGGTCGAAATTATGAAATGCCAGAATATACTTTTGCGCGGAATTCAAAGTGGATATCTCGTCAGTAGTTTTTGCGTGTTTTTTAAGTTCCAGCTCGATACTGTTCCAAAGCCCCTCAATGCTGTGCTTTTTCTTTCGGATTATTTTTAATGCTTCCGAGCTGTTCATAAGACTATCTTCAGCAATCAATCGTTTAAGCCCAAGCTCAATAGCATTTCTATATAGATAGCACATGGGCATAAATAAATTTTGCGCTCCCTTTTCCACAATAATGTCTTTCAAGAAATTTCCGACTTCATTATAAGATGAAAAATACGGATAAAAAGAATGGTTGGAATATTTATATCCCACGACACTTTGCAGGTAATATTCCCCACCCTCAATGATCAACTGTGGCAAAGAAGATTCATAAGTCTGCTCGGAAAGATTTCCAGTATCAAAGAGTTCTTTTATAATTTTGTATGCCTTATTCATATTATTGTGTGTTGCCACCAACGAGATATTAGTCTGCTTTTTAAATAGCGTCTTAAACTTACTTCCAAAGGGGTATCGGAACATATCCGACTCTTCGTCGAGCCGAGAAATATCTGATAAATAGCTCATGAGCCATTTGGCATTTTCACTCTTATCAATGGGCAGGCTCCGTATCTCAATCAGCTTTTCAAAAGATTGTCTGAGATTATGACGGATCTTACCTACGAGTTTTTTTCGATCACTGTTATTCATTACAGTTTGGAATATGTTTGCTTTCAGCAGCAATTCCAAACTCTGTCGATATAGGTAAACCGTGGCAAAATACCACAGGTCTAATTTGGCTATGTCATGTTTTTCGGCCGCTTCGTTACATAAATAGTGAATAACTTGTTCTGCCGCGTCATAAAAGCTACAGCCATATTTATAAAAATCCGCTGCCAGATTGCCGCTGTTGGAGATGGCAATTATATGCGTACAGTTTTCTCCAATATGGTATAGATCCATATTTGATCGGATCCATTTAAAATCCATCATAGTTTTCACCCTCAATTACAATAAATATTAGCCGGAAAACAGGACAGTCAGCTAACCAGCTTTCTCGCCGTTATGTTTATAGAAGGAAAGCGAGAGGACAGCCTTCAGCTAACCGATGGCGTACTCTCGCTTTGCATCTCAGAAAGCATATAAGATCAGGTTCATTTCTATCTGCTGAAAATCAAAGTAGCGTATCTATGCGGCATGGATCGCTATCCCAGAACCCTTCTGTGACCACCGCACCTTAATCAAGAGAAAAGCTCGAGGGCAGGTAAAATGGCCATCTTCCTTACTTGCTCAGAGAATTCAATAGGCACTCGGCGAACAGGAAGTCGATGGGGCTGTCAATATCCACGGAGCGCTCCGCGGACATGATGCAGGCGTAGCAGCCGTCGCCGTACAGACTGCCGGTGCGGAGGAAGTGCTCCGTTTTCACAAGATAGATGGCGCCGTTCATACGGTAGTAGGTCTCCAACTCCTGCCGGCGCTTGTTGCCGTCGGCTCGGATGAACGCCCGCATACTGCCGTCCGGCGGGAGGGTGTTGCACCAGAGCGGAGAGTGCTCCATCTCACAGACGGAAATGACGCTTTCGGCCTGCTTTTCCTCCATCACGCCGAAGGCCGCCCGAATATCATCGGCGGTACGCAGGGGCGAGGTGGGCTGGAGGAGCATAAAGGCGTCAAAGTGCTGCCCCATTTCCCCATAGCGGCGCAGCACCTCCCGGATGGCGTCCTCGGAGGAAGCGGTATCGGAGGAGGTCTCGGCGCTGCGGAGGAACGGTTCGTCCGCGCCGTACTGCCGGGCGATGCCGGCGTAGCGCTCCGAATCGGTGGAGACGTGAATGGTGCCGAACAGCCCGGAGGCAAGGGCGGCTTCGATGGAATAGGCCAGCAGGGGCTTGCCGTTCAGCGGCTTGATGTTTTTGTCCGGCAGGCCCTTGGAGCCGCTGCGGGCGGGAATGATGGCGATGGAACGCATGGTGCCTCCTTACTTCATGACCGGAAGGTCATAGAAGGTTTTTTTCGTGTTATGAGGGGCGCTGCGGAGAAAGCGCAGCAGCTCCGATAAGATCTTCTCCGAGGTGCGGCCGTCGCCAAAGGGGGAGTCGGTATTGGCGGCGATGGCCTTGAATTCCGGGGTCATGGCCTTTTTCATAGCCGCTGTGACCGCCGCCCGCTCCGGCGGGCAGTCGATGACGCTTTCGGCGCGCATCCGCCCCTTCTGGCGGTCGCCGATGTTGACCGTGGGGATGTGCATGGCGGGAGCCTCCGTAATACCGCTGGAGGAGTTGCCCAGCATCATTTCCGCGCCCTTGAGGGCGGAGAGATAGCGACGCATCCCGAGAGACGGCACCACCAGCCAGTTTTTCCGGCTGGCACCTTCGGCCTGCCAGATGGCGTTGATGGCCCGCCCGCCCGCGTCGGCGTTGGCCAGCGTGACGATATAGGACATGGCGGGGAACGCGTCCATGGCGGCGATCAGCTCATGGAGCTGCCGCTCAGCGGTGTTGTCCTCCAGCGTGACAGGGTGGAAGGTGACCACGCTGTAAGGCCCGGCGGTCAGGTCAAATTGCAGGCTTTCCGACAGCTCCTCCACGGAGAGGAGCGGCGTGCGCAGGCAGTTTTCGGTGCTCAGCGCACCGACGTTGAATACCCGCTCCGGCGCTTCGCCCAGTTGGATGACGCGACGGCGGTAAGCCTCGCAGGAAACGAAGTGCAGATAACTCATTTTTGTGATGGAGTGACGCAGGAATTCGTCCACTGCGCCCTCCGTGGTCTCGCCGCCGTGGAGGTGGGCGATGGGAATACCCAGCATGGCTGCCGCGGCGGATACGGCGAAGATCTCATAGCGGTCTCCCAGCACTACCAGAAGGTCGGGACGGTGGGCGGAGAAATAATCAGCAAAGGCGCTCATGGCCGCACCGGCGGCTTGGATCATGTGTGCTTTATCATCCCCCTCCCCTAAGGGCAGGGGGATTTTTGCGTGAATGGGCAGTCCGGTCCGCCGGATCTCGTCCAGCGTGTGCCCGTAGGCGGTGCTGAGATGGCTGCCGGTGACTGCCAGACGGAATTCGATCTCCGGGCAGTCATTCAGCCGCAGCAGCAGCGGCAGCAGGATGCCGAACTCCGCACGAGAGCCGGTAACGGCGCAGACGGTATACTTCATACTTCTATCATCTCGTCCTCTTCAAAGTCACGAATGGCGGCCGTTCCGAGAACGTCCCTCCATCTCATAGGGCTGACGCCGCTGCCGGGGCGCTTGACGGTGAGGTTCTCCTCCGTCAGCCGTTCACCGGCCTTGATGGCGCGCTTCGCCACGATGCTCTTTCTGGCCACGGCGATGTTTTTCCGCTCCGACGGGCTGACGGTCTTTTCGCCGCTGCCCAGCGCCTGCTCGATGTTGCGGATGGCGGAGACCATGGCGGCCAGATCCTCCGGCTCGAGACTGGCCTTGTGGTCGGGGCCCTCCATGTTCCGGTCCAGGGTGAAGTGCTTTTCGATGATCGTGGCCCCCAGCGCCGCGGCGGCGATGGGAACCTCAATGCCCTTCGTATGGTCGGAATAGCCTACCTCTACGCCGAAAGCCCGGCGCATGGTCTCCATGGCCCGGAGATTGACGTCCGCAAAGGGCGTGGGGTACTCCGTGTTGCAGTGGAGCAGCCGGATGTCGGCGGTTCCGTTTTCCCGGAGCACGCGGAGGGCCGCCTCGATCTCCTCCATCTCGCACATTCCCGTGGACATCACCACCGGCCGTCCGGTTTTTGCCAGCGCTTCCAGATAGGGCAGGTTCGTGACCTCGCCGGAGGGGATCTTCCAGAAGGGGACGCCCAGCTGGTCAAGGAAAGCGGCGCTTTCCAGATCGAAGGGCGTGGAGAGGAAGGTGATGCCCACTTCCTCGCAGTATTGCTTCAGGCGTGAAAAGGCATCGTAGGAAAGTTCCAGCTTGGTGAGCATATCGGCCTGAGAGCCGTCCCCTGTGGTATCCTTTTGATAGTCCGCTTTTCCGGCGTTCCGGGAAACCAGATTCCGGGCTCGAAAGGTCTGAAATTTGATGCAGTCCGCACCCGCAGCCTTGGCGGCGTCCACCAGACGGCACGCCAGGTCAAAGCTGCCATTGTGATTCACGCCCGCTTCGGCGATGATATATACGCCCATCGTTACTTCCTCTCCAAGATCCTGCCGGGATTTCCCACCACGGTGCAATCGGCGGGAACATCCCGAATGATGACGCTGCCCGCGCCGATGATGGAATCGCGCCCGATTCGGACGCCCTGCATGACCACGGCTCCCGCCCCTATATGGGCGTTTGATTCCGCCTGTACCGCGCCGCAGATCACCGCGCCGGGACTGACATGAACGAAGCCGCCCACCGTGCAGTCATGCTCAATGACGCTTCCTGTGTTGAGGATGGCGCACACGCCCACGGAGCTTCCCGCGTTGATGACCGCGCGTTTGCCGACGAATGTTCCCTCGGCAAGTTCGGCATGGCTGCTGATGACGGCGGACGGGTCGGCAAGCACCGGAAGTTGAAAACCCAGCGCCTTGAGCTGCTGATAGAGGGCGCGCCGCCGCGTGGGGGCGCCGATGCTGCCCAGCGTGACCGCCACATAGTGCCAGCCGTCTGCCAGCAGCCGCGGGAGGTCTGCGTCATGGCCCACGATGGGAATGCCCAAGACGGTTGTCCCTGCCGCTCCCTCCCGTTCTACGATGCCGATGGCATCATATGCGCCGGAGCGCAGAACGCAGTCCAGAACGGAGCGGCAATGACCGCCCCCTCCGACCAATAACAGCTTTCTGTTTCCCATACAGCTTCTCCCCGTGTTTTGGATTCGTTGCGCTGGCCCATGCTCGTCCCGTTTCGGAAGGAGCCGTTGGGCCGCGTTACATTTTGCTGTCCAGACCCTTTCCGGTCTCGATGTGTTCAAAATTCGGCAGATACGCCGCCATGATGGCGATGATCCCGTCCTTTGTGGGGCGCGGCCCGGCGAAGGCGGCGGTCAGCTCGCGGAAAAGCGTTTCCACCCGTTCTCTGTCGGGAACGGCTTTCCCGGTGATGACGCCCAGAGACTGGAAACGATCCATATCCGCTGTTTCCTCCTCCGTTACGAACTCCTCGAAGGCCTTTTCGCCGGAGGTGTCCGACACCGCGTAATGAACGGGATACAGAGTCCCACCGTGTTTCAATTCCTCGGCCCGGTCGATGGCCTCCTCGTCCGAGGCACATTCCAGCACCTCGTAGCCGTGGGCCTTTAAAAGCGCGGTGCCGATGGCGTCAAAGGTCATCATCTGGGCCTCGGCCAGCTTTGGGAAGAAGATGGCCCGGTTTTCGCCCAGCATACAGGACAGCAGGCAGATCTGCCCGGATTCCTCGGGACTGACGAAGTAGCGTCTCACATCGGAGGGGGCGGACAGCGGCTGGAGCTTGGAGAGCCGTGCCAGAAAACCGGCGGGCAGAGAGCCGTTGGAAAAGGCCACGTTGGCAAACCGGGCCGTTTTTACCGGGAACTTGTCCGAATAGCTGAAGATCACGTCCTCCATGATGCGCTTGGAGGCACCCATGATATTCACGGGGTTCGCGGCCTTATCCGTGGATACGCAGAAGTATTCCTCCGGTGGGAACGCCGTCAGCAGGTCGAGGAGGCGCTTGGCGTGGAGGACATTGTTCTGGAGCAGGGCCTCCACGCTGTAAATGTCCTTCTCGGAGCGGACGTGCTTATGGGCGGAGAAATTTCCCACGATATCGAAGCCGCCCCGATCACGGAACATCTTCTCAAAGACTGGCGACGCGAAATCCATAGGATAGGGGATGTAATCCTCCGGCACATACATACCCTTGGTGGAGCGAAGATCCCGGGTCAGCTCCGCCAGAGCGTTTTCATTGTAATCCACCACCACCAGGGACGCGGGCTTAAAGGGCAGCAGCGCCTTGATGAAGCTGGAGCCGATGGAACCGGCTCCGCCGATGACGAGCACCGACTTTCCGGCGATTTTTTCGCTGAGGGCGTCCCGGTTGGCCTCGATGTCGGCGCTGAACATGGACACCGGGCGCTTGGTGACGTATTGACTGATGAATTGATCTAAATGAAACATATTTACTCTTCCCATACCGGGTGCTTCAGCACCCATTTATCGCAGTCGTCCTTTTCAAAAAGGTCCGGATCATAGAACTTGTCGATGATGCTCCAGAATTCGGTCTCGGTATATCCGCAGAATTCGCAGAAATCTTTTACGCAGAGGGGATCGAGATTCCCGTCATGCTCTTTTACAAGCTGTACGGCCTGCTCTCTCGTCAGATAGCCGTAGCGGACCATGCGGGCGGCATAATCCGTGGCGGACGCATGGCCGAACTTCGGATATTTCAGCCAGGGATGCACGAGGTACGCCCGACTGTCCACCTGATCGAAATTCTCGACATGGTGGGTCCGGTCCCATTCATGAGTGAGGTCGTGGAATCCGTGCTTTTTAGCGAACTCGTAATTCTTGAAGCTGTTCCACTGCGTAAAGTAGGAGATATAAATGGGGTCGAGCTTTTCCAGATCCTCTGCCTTCGGTGCTCTGGTCAGATAGAGATCCTCGGCGCTCACACCGGCGTTTTGGATCAGCTCCTGCTCGTCAATGCCGGTGGCGACGCCGTTGCTGAGCTGCTCTTTGGCGGAATAGGTCTCCTTGGCGTCGGAGCCGCCGTATTCATAGCTGACATTTTCACCGTACACCAGCAGGGGTGTGTTGAACTTAGCGGACATGATCAGCGGATAGGTGTAGATCAGTCGATCGATATACCATGTGGGCTTGGCGTAGGTCTCAAACATATAGCGCATCAACTTTTTCTGGGCCTTGATATTCGGCTTCATGCTGACAATGGGGCAGCCGAATTCCTCGGAGATATTTTTCAGGTTATGCTTTCCGGCTTCTGTCATCGGGAAGTTGTCCTCAACGGAGAAAAGGATGGGATTCATGTGCATCACGTTCTTCATCAGGTGGACCTGATAGTGAGAATCCTTGCCGCCGGATACGGCGATGGCGCAGTCAGGGCCGTCGCCGTTCATTCCGCGGTATTTGTCGCAGATGGCCTCAAACTCCTTCCAGCGCAGATCCCAGTCAATGGATTTCCGCCGCTCGTAGGACTGGCAGGCGGAGCAGACCCCATCTTCATTGAAAGAGATACCGGGTCTCGTGTTGGGCATGACACATTTTTTGCAGTAAACCATATTGCAGTTCTCCTCTTTGATTACTTGTGCGGCGCTGGGAAACATATTCTATCCTTGGCTCCGCAACGGTTTTCGCCTTCAGTTTTTTCCATCGTATTGGGCTTTACAATACCACGGCTTTCAATCAAAAACAACGCCCGTTCACGTCCCACTGTCTCCCATAACAGGGAGCCGGAGTTGATTCAGCTCCACCGTGTCCGCTGATCCCGGCTATCGCGCGATCAGCAAAAGCGTTGGTGAGACTGACTGCCTGCCGGTCACAGCTCACGGTTTCCCGTAGAGCCGCTCACGCATCTTTTCCAGCTCGTCCAGCTGGCCCATGTCCAGCCAGTCCTCCTCGCCCACCGTGTAGGCGCTCACGCGGCGGCCCTTGCGCCGCTGTCGCTCGATGATGTCGGGAAAGCCGATGACCTCGTCCTCCCCGATGTCCTCCAGCACCTCCGGCTCCACGAGATACAGTCCGGTGTTGGTCAGGAACTGGAACGCAGGTTTTTCCCGCATGGCGGTGATGACACCGCCCTCCCCGGTTTCGACAACGCCGTAGGGAATGGTGACGCGCTTTTCCGCGCAGACCATCGTGACGGCGCTGCCGCTCTCCCGGTGGAAGCGCAGCAGCTTTTCATAGTCGGTGAAAATGAGCAGGTCGCAGTTCGTGAGGAAGAAGGTGCCGGAGAGCTTCCCCTTCAGCAGGCTCAGTCCGCCGCCTGTGCCCAAGGGCTTGTCCTCATCGTACCAGACCGTGTTGAAATGTTCCTCGTTTTCGCTGAAATAGGCCTTGATCAGCTGTTTTTTGTAGTTTACGATGCCGTGGAACTCCGTGCAGCCGTACTGCCGGAACTGGCGCATGATGTGCTCCATGATGGGCAGGTCTCCCACCGGGATCAGGGGCTTGGGCAGAATTTTGGTGTACGGTTCAAGGCGCGTGCCCTTGCCGCCCGCCATGATGACCACGGGGACGCCCAGCGCTGGGAGCGGCTCCGTCTGGCGCTCCCCTTCCAGTACGATGTCCGAGACGCACCCTTCCCCGTCCAGCACCGGTACGGCAACGCAGCCGTGCCGGGCCAGCAGGCGGAGCGCCTCCTCCCTGCTGCGGGCGGCGATGGGATGACGGTTGCCGGCGTTTGCCGCACTGTCCTCCAGCGTGCCGCCGGCGAGCAGGTAGCGCCGCACGTCGCCGTCCGTCAGCGCAGCGGTGAGATGCCCGGCCTCGTCAGTGAGAAAGAGGATCTTTTTTTCGTTTTGATTCAGGCGGGCCAGCGCTGTACGCAGGCTCACCGTTTCTGGAATACAAAAAGACGCATTGACCATATTATTGACACTCTTTTCGTTCGATCTGCTGAAGCAGTTTGGATGCTTCGGTAATGCTCTTTGTGACAAGGATCGAGGGATCAGCGGCAGCGCTGCGGAGCTGCGCTTCCAACGCTGCCGCAGCATGGGAATACGGATATCCGTTTTTCGCTCCCTGATACTGCGGATCGGCAAATTGCAGTTCGGCCACCTTGCAGGCACGATGCTGGTAGATGGCCGGGTAAATACGTTCGACGGAACACGCGGCGCTCAGACACCCGGCAGCGGCAGATTCCGCCGTCTCAGGGAAAATGCAGATAAAGGAGTGGTGAGGAAGGGAGAGGAACATCTTACGGTATTCGCCGCAGTATTGTTCCAGTTCTTCTTCGGAAAAACCAAGGTCACGATAGTGCTGATAGGTATACTCCCCGCCCCTGCCTGCCCTGCGCAGGAGACGGCAGCGGATGAAGGGGATCCCGAAAACAACATTCATTCCGGTGCGGTGCGTTCCATCCGAGATGCGCAGATAACGGTCGCTTGTGATAAAGGAGTCTTGATATCCGTTTTTCTGATAGGACAAGATCAACTCTTCAAAATGGCGGTTCCCAAGATCCTCTCTATGTGCGGCGCCATAGAGAGCGTAGCTTGTTCGATTTTGCAGGGGGAAATCATTGGCTCCGACAGATAAAAAACGCTGTGCGTCTAATATGCGGAAGTATACCAACATCTGGTTCTCAGAAATCTCCCCCTGTGGCGCCAGAATATCACCGATTTGGACAGTGATTTGACTGCAAGTGAGCTTGTCATAGAGGGATTGTGTGCGTATGTATATACTGCGGAGAAAACGGTATAACAGAGAGTGACGCAGATTCATGGTAGACCTCTTTTCTCTAATTTACAAATGTGATGGGCAGAGGCCTTGTGATTGGCCGAGTCGGTCAGCGATCGAGCCGCTGACGCCGGACACATGCGCTTATAGAAAACGGCTTCCGCTTTATCACCGCGGCAGGTCTTTGATTTTAACAGCCGGATTGCCCATATACAAAGAATGCGGGGCGCAGTCTTTGGAAATGACACTCCCCGCGCCGATCACGCAGCCGGAACCGATCCTCACCCCGGGGAGAATGGTACAGTTCGCGCCGATCCAGACGCCGTCTTCAACGATGATCGCCTTTCCGGTAACTTTACCGCCGCGATGAACAGGCGATGAATAGTCATGGTTGTCTGTACAAAACGTAACATCGAACGCAATGGCACAGTCATTGCCGATCTGCACCGGGGCTGACCCGTTGCAGATCTTACTGAACCGATTGATATAAGAATGGCGGCCAAGGGAAAACTGGCGGCTTTGGATATACACATGCGGGGAAACAGAACCCAGCAGCTCACTGCGGCACAAGCAGTTCAGTACAGTATTTCGAATAGCGCGGGGCATGATCCACGAAGCAAGCAAACCGTTGACAAAGATATCCCATATGGCTTCCTTGAGGTTGTGTACGGTAGTGCTGGTGCAGATCCGCTCCCTTATTTTACCTGACAGAGACATCGGCATGAGCTCCTTCCATTTGTTTACCGCCGCAGCAGCTTTGCGCGAAGATCCTTCTGCGTCAGCAGGGCGGCGGAGAGATATAGCGCCGCGGCAACAGCGGCTCCGGCTAAAAGCCCGGCAAGGGTGCTGCCGGTATGGTCGAGGACCAAGCCCTTGACCGGAAAGGACAGGAGGCAGGCGGCAAAGGCCAGCGCGGTGGTCAGGAAAATACTTTTTACGATGCCGCGCCCATCGGTAAACGGAATGACCCTGCGGTGGGTGTATACGGCGTAAAACGGAATTTTCAGAAGAAGCACCGCAGAGGACGCGGCCGCGAGGCCGTACACCCCAAATGGCCGGTAGAGCAGCAGATTTAAAACGGCATTGAGCAGCATGCTCCCGGCGCCCAGCATGGCGGGAAATTTCCGGTGCTTGGTCGCGTGCATCGTGCGAGAAAGCACATCCTGTATACCTGTACCGAGCATACCAACGGCGTAGATCATCATGGTGTTGGCGGTGAGCCGGACATTTTCCTGCGTGAAAGCGCCCCGGCCAAAGAGAACGGTGATGATCTCATAGCGGTAGAGGATTGTTCCCACGCAGCAGGGAATGACCAGAAAACTGACAAATTTCAGACCGGAGCTGACCAGTTCCTCAAGGCCGCCGGTATCATGCTCCGCGCTGAGACGGGAGGCCTGCGCGAAGATCACCATGCTCACAGCGGTGGAGATCAGCCCCACCTCGGTGACGGTCATTTTGCTGGCGTAGGACTGAATGGTGACGCTGCCGCTGTCCAGCAGAGACGCCACGATGCGGTCCACCATGGAGTTGATCTGAGACGTGCAGGACACCAGCATGAACGGCAACGTGGCAAGGAGGATCTCCTGGATTTCGGGATCTTTGCGGGAGAACCTGCGCAGGCGCAGCGGGATCCCACCGCGAGCAGCCGCGGCCATATACGGAAAAAGTGACGCGCCGTAGGCGGCGACCGTGCTCAGGCCAAGGCCCGCTGCTGTGATATGATGGCGGAACAGCAGCAGATAGAGCACATACACCAGCGCGATCACGCCGTTAGAAGTCTCCACAAGGCTCAGATGGCCCAAAACTTGCAGATTACCGAAGACTACGATGGAGACCATCACGAACAGAACAACCGGCAGCTGAAGGAAAAGCAAATTCGTCAGCTGCGCCTTGGCCTCCGGGCTGAAGCCGGGGACCATCAGCTCCACCAGCGGGCGGAGGAACAGGAGCATGGCCAAAAGAAAAATCGTGCCCAGGGCAAGCGCTACGCCGTAGATCTTGCCGAAAAAGGGGCTTCTTCCCTGCTCAGGGTCATGAAGATAGTGCTCCGTGGCGATAGGCAGGTACGAGGTGGCAAAGGGAGAACGGACAAAAGAGGTGAACAGGAACAGCACGCCGGAGCTTGCCAGAAATACATCGGACAACTCCGACGCGCCCAGATAGTTTGCCAGCAGCATATCCCGCGCAAAGCTCAGGATCTTGGACAGCAGGAGAACGACGGTGATGGCCAGCGAGCTTTTTACAAGAGATGCCGAACGGTTATTTTGCATAGGTCATTCCTTTACAATGCTTTGATACCATGTCAGATAGCGGTCCGCCATGGCGTCCAGCGAAAAGTTCCGCCCGTGGCGGCGGATGGCGTCATGATCCCAAACAGTTTCCAGCGCCTGCGCCATGGCGGCGGACAGCGCCTCGTCGCTGCGCTCATGGCAGAGCAGCATGGCGCAGGGGTCATACAGGTCCTCGGCGGCATCAAGGTCCGCGAAGGTCACGCTGGGCGTGCCCTGTACGAAGCTCTCCGCCAGAGAAAGACCAAAGCCCTCGTCCTTGCTGGGCAAAACCGTTATATCGGCAATGCGGTAAAGGGAGAGCAGCTTGGGTTGCGGGACAAATCCCAGCAGATGCACATGAGAGGGGGCGGTGAGCCGGGCAATTTCCTCCCGGATCGGGTAGCTTTCATCTATCGGCCCAACCAGCAGAATGTGCAGGCGGCCGCGTATTTCCGCGGGAAGCAGCTCGTATGCGCGGACAAGCTGCGCCTGATTTTTTCGATCACAAACACTTCCGGCACAGACGCAAAGCAGCGCGTCCGCCGAAAGCCCGTATTCCTCCCGCAGTCCCGGCAGATCGACGGCGGGATGCATCGCGACGCCGTTTAGGATCACATCAATGGACGCGCCGTCCGTGAGGCTGTAAGGCTCACGGTACAGGCGTTTTTTGATGCCGCTGCTGATGAGCGATACCGGCCAATGCGCCGCATCCGCCTCGCGAAGAAAGGTGACCTCAGACATGGCGTCAGCCTTCGAAACCTGGGGCAGCTGCGCGTTCAGCCCGTGGAGCGTCATTACCGTGGGCACGCCGCTCTCCCGGCACACATCGTAGTACCAGCGCAGCGTCTCACCAATACCGTGGCAGTGGATCAGATCCGGCTGCGTCTCCGCGATGGCGCGGCGCAGCGCGGCGCAGTTCATGCGGTAATAACTGTCATGCAGACGGGAGGAGAGAGAGGTGGACGCATGGAAAAACGCGCCGACGCCCGCAAGCGCCCCCTTGCATCCCGCGCTGCGGAACACGTCGCTCCAGGTGTGGGAGAGGATCCGCGCCTCGTGGCAGCGCGCTTCAGGCGTGATGACATTACTGAAAATAGAAAGCTCGCAGCGGTCTCCGATGTACTCCGCCATCTGCTCAAGCAGGATGCCGAAGCCCGTCCGGTTTCTCTGAAAGCCGGGAAGCTCTTCACTGTACAGATACGGCGTCACAAACAGGACTTTCATCGTTGGTCACTTCCTTTTCTTCATCCTGATGAGTAGTTGCGGTCTCTAAAAGCCACAGGGCAAGCCCCGCCGCGTACCAGAGGAAACGCTCGGTATAGGTATCCTCACCGATGCCGGCAACAAGGGCGGTGACGATCATCCCCAGTGGCAGCAGCGCCACAGGATCCTTTCGGCGGAGAAGGCGGCAAAGGAGACCCGCCAGCGGGATACCGAACAGAAGCAGGCCGATCAGTCCCAGATCGGAGAGGAGACCAATCAAAAGGTTATGCGCGCCGATGGGATGACCTCCGTTGGCTTGCAGGATATCACAGGCACTGCCAAAGCCGCTCCCCGTCAGAGGATGGGGCTTGATGGAGTGCTCGATCAGGATCTGCCAGATCTCTGCGCGGCCGGCGGTTTTGCCCCAATAGGCACTGAAAGGGTTCATGCGGCGCCAGAAGGAGTCGGTATTTTCCTGAAGCTGTTCAACGGTCTCCTCCCGGCTGGGCTGCTCCGGCTGCTCCGGAATATTTTCCGGCGGAGTCTCCGGTGTCTCCGGCTGCGTCGGAGTATCTTCCGGCGGAGCCTCCGGCTGATCAGGCTGGACCTCCTCCACCGGAGGAGCCGGATGCGCCATATCGTACCACCAAAGCTCCACGCGCTGCTGAAGCTGCGGCGCGGTCAGGCAGAGGGCGGCGGACAGGCAGCAGGTCACGGCAAGGTTCGCCGTCTGGCGGCGGCGTCCTCCCCCCTGTTTACTGCGCAGCAGCAACAGCACGCCCAGTACGGCGCAGCCAGCCACCAAACCGAAGAGAGAGCTGCGCGCGCCGGTGAGGACCAGCAGATACAGCGAGAGCACGTAGCCAATGAAACAACCGGCAGATCTCCACTCACCCTTGCGGTCAATGGGCTGCACGGCCATGGCCGCGAAAAACAGGACAGCGGTCTGGGCGAGGGTCAACCCAACAACGTTGACGTTGGTAGCGCCCATAAACCAGTAACGGCCGCTGATGACCGTGACTTCGCGGAAATTCAGGCAGAAGAGCATATAGGAAACTACGGCGGCGCCGCTCCACGGGAGAAGCCGCCAGAGCCGCGCCCTGCGCGGACTGGGGAGCGCCGCCATCAGCGACGCTAAGGCGATGTTCATGCCAAGGGTGAATACCTGAAGAGAAAAACAGTGTCCGACAAAGACCGCCGAGACAAGGACATAGAGGAACAGAAGAACCGGATAGGCAAACCGGCGCACCCACTGCACCGGCTTCTCCCGCAGGAGGACGTTCAGCCCCTCAACCGCCAAAAACAGCAGCGTAAAATAGCGGGAGGCGGTCAGTCCCGGGAGAATGTTGCAGTTATTGTCCAGTAAGGCGGTGGTCAGCAGCGGGATCAGCAGATATTCCGGCACCGCCAGCAGCGGCAGAGAGAGCAGAATGCAAAGCCCGCCCCATACGAGACTACCTGTTTCGCCGGTCCACGCAGCAAGGAAGCTCAGCGCCGCCGCGAGATACGGAAGGCAGCGGCTCTGCCGCAATTGTTTCAAGGTATCTTTCACGTTGGGGATTCCTCCTGTAACAGCGCGGACAGCAGCCCGTGAGGCTTGTCCAGCATGATATAGCGCAGCGACTTAAGCTGCGCGAAGCGCTCCGGCGCGGTCAGATCGTCGATCACCACCGGGACATGATTGATGTGAGCCTGATACAAAACGGTAGAATACAGTCCGATAACATGGCGTGTGCGAAGGATAGAGGTCTCGATCCCGACCTCTGCGGTTTCCTCGATCTCAAAATCGGAAAACAGCCGCCGGACGGTCTCCATGTCCGAATACAGCGGGTGGGGACGCACAGCTACCACAGCACCGCTTTTTTGCAGCGTTTGCAGGCTTTTCGCGATCTTTTCCAGCATCTGCGACGTTTCCGCCTGCAAATAATAAGTGTAGTCCACGGCCTTTTCCACGTCTTGCGCGTCCCAGGGCTGCATGGACGGCGGCATTTCCATACGGAACTGTGTTGGCTCCGCCCGCAGTTCGCAAAAGAGGTCGCGGTAAAATTGATCCCAGATATAACAGCGGTCAAAGCAGAAGAAGGTGTCATGAATATCGTAAAGCTTATCCCCGTGCATCACGTTGATGTGCTCCACACCGAGACGATGGCAGTATTCCGTCAGAAAGGAGGAGGTGTAGGAATATTCCTCGCTGACGATAATGGCTTTAGGGCGGTACGTCTCATACAGGCTCCGGTACATGGCGAGCTTCGCCATGCACTTGAAGCGGAAGTAAAACGCCGTGGGATAGCGGCGCGCCAGCTCACGCAGAAAGGAGCAGTCCTCCCTCGTCAGAAACAGCGCGTTCTGGAAGTCCCGCACCTGCCGGATACCGGGGTACTCCTGCCGGAGCGAGCATGGGAGGATCGTGTCCGGGCCGCCAAACGCAAATACGGCATCCGCCGTCTCCTCTTTGCGGGAAGCGGGGCGGCGCAGCAGCTGTCTCCGGTAAACGGGCAGAAGCAGCATGGCCGCCAGCTGATACCCCGCGCGGAGGATGGGGCGCTCCAGCATCATTTGGCAACGGTATTGCGCGTAAGCGCGCTTGAGCAGATCCTTCGGCTCCGGCAGGCCCTCTAAAATGGCCTTCTGCCGCGCCATCGGAACATCGAAAAGCGTGTTGCGGTCACCGTTCAGCCGGATGACCACCGATCTAAGCATCTGGAGTAAGCTCATGGCAGAATACTGCCCTCCTCTTGTTATTTGTCGAAGCGGCCGGTAAAGTCGGTGCTGGCGGTGTGCGTGAGGGGCAGTTTCACCGGCTTGCCGGTGGCGGCGGACTGGTAGATGGCTAAGATCATCTCCAGGGCGTTGCGGCCCGCCACTGCGTCCACATAGGGCTTGCGGTCGTGCTCGATGGCGTCCATCATATCGGCGAACAGGCTGGTGTGGCCGTTGCCGTAGACATTGCTGGTGGCTTCCTGCAAACCCTTGTTCTTGGCATCCTCCGCACCCTCGTCGGCAAAATTCCATACGTCGATGTTGTTGGTGGAGGTGCCGCCCAGCTTTACCGTGCCGGTCTCGCCAAAGAGATAGAGGGTCTCCTCAAGGTTCTTCGGGTAAACGTTTACCGTGCCCTCGATGGTGCCCACCGCGCCGTTTTTGAACTTCACAACGGCCATGCCGATGTCCTCGCACTGGAGGTAGTCATGGAACTGCTGCTTCGTGACGCCGTAGACCTCGTCCACCTCGTCCCCCATCATCCAGCGCAGCAGGTCGATGCCGTGGATGCACTGGTTCATCAGGCAACCGCCGTCCTGCGCCCAGGTACCCCGCCACGGCGCCTGATCGTAGTAGTTCCGGTCACGGTTCCAGCGGACGTGAATGCTGCCGTGGGAGAGCTTTCCGAAGCGGCCCCCCTCCACGGCATGGCGCAGCTCCTGCACCGCCACGTTGAAGCGGTTCTGATGGCAGGCGGCAACCTTGACGTGTTTTTCCTCGCTCCGGCGGATGATCTCGTCCGCGTCATCCATGCTCATGGCCATGGGCTTTTCAATGATGACGTTCACTCCTGCGTCGATGCAGGCGAGGGCGATCTCGGCGTGGATTCCGCTCTCCGTGGCGATGGAGGCCAGCTGCAAGTCGGGATGCTCGGCCAGCAGCTTTTTATAGTCCGTGTAGCGGGCGATGGAATCGTCATTCTGGAGGTCATACTTCGCCAGCAGTTCCTCCATCTTCTCGGGCAGAACGTCGCACACAGCGACGATATTCAGCTTGTTATTCAGCGCGGCCTTGATGTGGTTGACCGCGATGCGGCCGCAGCCGATGAGCGCGTAGGTCATAAAATATGTTCTCCTCTCTTACAGCCGCCAGAAGCGCAGGCCGGAGGCCTTCAGCTCGTCCATGCGGTACAGGCTCTTCACGTCGATGAGCACCCGCTCATCGTTGGAAAGCTCGCTCTTGAACAGGTCACGAAGCTGCATGAGGGACAGGGCGCGGAATTCGCCGTGGCCCACCGCCACGATGACGCAGTCCGCCTTGGGGATCTCGTCGAAAGGAACCAGATCCACGTCATAGACCTGCTTGGCAACCTCGGCGTCCGCCCAGGAATCGGTCACAACAGGCTGGATGTCATACTCCCGCAGGCGGTTGATGATGTCCACCACCTTGCTGTTGCGGGTGTCGGGGCAGTTTTCCTTAAAGGTGATGCCGAGAACCACCACCGTGGCCTTCTTCGGCGCCTTGCCAGCCTCGATCATCTGCCGGATGGCGGCGTCCGCCACGAACGCGCCCATGCTGTCGTTGACCTTGCGGCCATTCAGAATGATCTGGCTGTGATAACCCAGCGCTTCGGCGGCGCTGGTGAGGTAGTAGGGGTCCACGCCGATGCAGTGGCCGCCCACCAGTCCGGGGCGGAAGCCCAGGGCGTTCCACTTGGTATTCATGCCGGTGAGCACCTCGTCGGTATCGATGCCCATGCGGTCGCAGATCATGGCGACCTCGTTCATAAAGGCGATGTTGATGTCCCGCTGGCTGTTCTCGATCACCTTGACCGCTTCGGCGGTCTTGATGGTGGAGACGGGGAACGTTCCGGCCTTGATGACAATGTTGTAGACCTTCTGGATCTCCCGGGCGCTCTCCTCGTCCATGCCGGAGACGATCTTCTGGATATTGGTCAGGGTATGCACGCAGTCGCCGGGGTTGATACGCTCGGGAGAGTAGCCGATCTTCCAGTCCTCGCCGCACTTGAGGCCGGATTCCTTTTCGATGATGGGGATGCAGATGTCCTCTGTCACACCGGGGTACACCGTGGACTCAAAGACCACGATGCTGCCGGGGGTGAGGTTCTGGCCCACGGTGCGGGACGCGTCCTCGATGGGGCGCAGATCCGGCGTGTTGTCCGGGTTGACCGGCGTGGGCACGGCGACGATCAGGAACTTCGCATCCTTCAGGCGGGAGGCGTCCGATGTAAACTCCACCGTGGTAGTTTTGAGGCCCTCGCCCACCTCGTTGGTGGCGTCGATGCCGTTGGCGTATTCGTTCACCCGCTTCTCATTGATGTCAAAGCCAATGACCGGAACGTGCTTGGCAAACTCCACCGCAAGGGGCATACCCACATAGCCGAGACCCACCAGAGCCAGCTTTTCCTCCCCGGTGATCAGTCCCTGATAAATCGCGTCAAACTCCATATCTGTTACTCCTCTGTACCGCTCTTCCCTCCGACAGCGAAGGACAGCGGTTTTTATTTTATTTCTTCAAGCTGTTCTTCCTTTAACTGGTACGTGCGTCCGCAGTCCGGGCAGCGGAACTGTGCCACATGATCCGGACACAGCTTCTGTCCGCACTCGCAGACCCAGCCGCACTGCTTCGCGGGGACCCCCAGCATCAGCGCGTGGTCGGGCACATTGCTTGCGACGACCGCGCCCGCGCCGATGAGCGCCCACTTCCCCACCGTATGTCCGCAGACAACGGTGGCGTTGGCGCCGATGGACGCGCCCTCTTTCACGAGCGTTCTCTTGTAACCCGCGCTGCCCTTGGGGTACTTGGCGCGGGGGGTCAGGTCATTGGTAAAGACACAGGACGGGCCGCAGAACACATCGTTTTCCAGCTCCACTCCCTCGTAGAGGGAAACGTTGTTCTGTATTTTACAGCCGTCACCGACTTTCACATGGTTGCTGACGTTGACGTTCTGCCCCAGAGAGCAACGCTTGCCGATGCGCGCGCCCCGCTGGATGTGGCAGAAATGCCAAATCTTCGTGGCCTCGCCGATCTCCACATCATCGTCGATGTAAGAACTTTCGTGGACGAAATAGTTTTTCTCCGCCATTACAGCGCCTCCAGAACCGCGGCGATGACCGTCTCCTGCTCCGCCCCCGTCAGATACGGGTGCATGGGCAGGGAGAAGGTCCGGGCGCAATAGTCATTGGCATTCCGGAACGTTTCGCCGTAAGTCGGTTCGTCCCGGAACACCGGCAGGGCGTGCTGCGGCGTGGGATAGTAGACCATGTTGGGGATGCCCTTTTCCGTCAGGCGGGCGATGACGCGGTCACGCTGCTTGGTGTCCTCCGCCAGCAGCGCGTACTGCGCCCATACGGACAGGCAGCCCTCCGCCACAAAGGGCGTGGTGAATTTCCCGGCAAAGGCGGCGTTATAGCGCCCCGCCACGGTCTGCCGGGCGACGGTCTCGTAGTCCGCCAAGGCTTTCAGCTTGGGCAGCAAAACCGCCGCCTGCAAATTGTCCAAACGGGAGTTCATGCCCACGCGGATATTGTCGTACTTACCGCCGGGGCCTTTGCCGTGGACGCAGAGGGAGCGGATGAGGTCGTTGAGCGCATCGTCATCGGTGAACACCGCGCCGCCGTCGCCGTAGCAGCCCAGCGGCTTTGCCGGGAAGAAGGAGGTGGTAGCGATGCGTCCGAAGGAGCATGCCTTTTTCCCATGATATTCCGCGCCGAAGCTCTGGGCCGCGTCCTCGATGAGGGCAAGGCCGTATCGTTCGCAGACGGCGGAAACGGCGTCATAGTCGCAGGGGTTGCCGAGAATGTCCACCGCCACCACCGCCTTGGGGGTATACTTCCCCTCTGCCAGCACTGCCTTGATCTGCCGCTCAAGGCTTGCGGGGTCAAGGTCGTAGGTGTCGGGGGTGATGTCGCAGAAAACGCTCACCGCGCCGAACATGGCGGCGGGCTCCGTGGAGGAGATGAAGGTCATGTCGGGGGCGAACACCGCGTCCCCCTCCCCCACGCCCAGCGCCATGAACGCAAGCTGGAGGGCGTCGGTTCCGTTGGCGCAGGTGATGCAGTGCCTACGGCCGGTAAAGGCGGCAAGCTGGGTTTCCAGCTCCCTGACATATTTGCCGCCGATGAACGCGGCATCGTTCAGAACCTCTTGCATATTCGCGTCGATCTCGTCCTTGAGGGCAGCGTATTGTGCTTTCAGGTCGATGAATTGCATGGGATCACACTTCCTTTTTGCTGTAAGGTTTTGCGGGATTTCCGATAACGGTGGTGTCGGCGGGAACATCCTTCACCACCACGGCGCCGAGGCCGACAAACGCGTTGTCTCCCACGGTGCATTGATTCCGAATAATATCGCCTGCTATATACGCGTTTTCGCCCACATGGACGCTTCCGCTAACGCTGCACGGAACTGCCATTGCGGAATCCCGCTCAAAATAACAGTTATGGGCTACATGCCCTAAGGCGTCCAATTTTACACCGTTTTCCAGAGTAGTATCATCTATCGTTCCGCGACTGATGCAGAGATTTTCTCCAATCAGGACATCATTTCCGATTGTCACTCCGCCAAAATGTTTCACCATGGTTTTTTTATGACTTGCATCTTCGGTATAAGCATAACCATCATGTCCGATCACGGCACCAGACTTGATCTCACACCGTTGTCCGATGGTGACCCGGTTCACGATGGTCACCCCGTTCCAGATCACAGTGTCATCGCCGATGGTGATGTCGCCGTCCAACGTGCAGTTGTGGCCGATGCGGACATTTTTTCCCAGCTTGACCTGCGGAGAAAGGTAGGTAAACTGTCCAATGGCGGGACGGCTTTCCGTCTCACCGTAAAAATGTTCCATCACGGAGAAAAAGGCGCGCTTGGACTGGGACGTTTCGATCACATTGGGAAACGCGCCCGTCACACCCTCGGAAACAAAGGCCAGCGCAACGGCGGCGCAGTCGAAGCCATCAGGAATGTTTTCCTGCTTTTTTACCCAGGTAAAGGTGCCGGGCTTGTAGCGTGTGAGCGAGGAAAATCGCGCCACCTCACTCTCCGCTTTGCCGCGAAACACATAGGGGATCTGCTCCTCGTCCAGAAAGCGCAGGATCTCCGTGATTTTCATATCAAAGCTCCCCCTTCGGAAGAATAGACGGCAGGTCGGTGATATTCTCCATCATCTGCTCATACCGCTCAGCGTTGGCGGAACGGATAAACGCGCCGACGCTTTCGGTGATGTCCCGCTCCCGTTCGTGATACCAGAAGGCGTGGGTCAGGATGTGCAGGCGGTCGTACTCCCCGCCGCGAATGATGTCCTCCACAGGCTCCCGCCACCGGCGGCGGCTGTCGGAGAGGTACTTGAAGTCATGGAAAAAGGTCTTGCCATAGGAGTTGACCATGCCGGGGATCTCCAAATCCGCTTCCAAGGTCGCCTTGGAGGGGCGGTGCATGGAGACCGTCGTGATGGGACAGCCGCAGATGTCCGCGAGAACGTCCGCTTCATAGCGGATATGTTCCTCTATGGAAAAATTGGCACAGGGTTCTATGCCATCCTCGCCGGAGTACGCCATCTCGTCAAAATGCAGTCCGATCTCGTGGCCCAATTCCCGGATGCACCGCAACGTTTTCTGCGCCGAAGCGGAGGCGGGATTGTAGAAATCCGTGCGGAGAAGCACGAACCAGGTGCTTTTCACGCCCTCATCCGCTTCGATCTCGGCCAGCCGCAGCGCCTGCGGGAGGCTGTTGTCAATATCGTGGCGCAGGATCACGCAGCGGGGGTGCGCTTGATAATCATGATAGTCGGTAAAAACGTAGCCACCCTGACGCAGCAGAGAGAGCAGACCGCGGTATGCGGTATAGGTAAATTCCATTCTGTTTACGATTTCCTTTCGGGAAGGCTCTCGATGATATTGAGCAGCTTATCCGTCAGCTTTTTGAAGTCGAAGTCCCCCGCGGCACGGCGGGCGTTTTGACAATTGCGGGCATATTCCTCTTCCGGCCATTTCGCCATCCGCTGCAAGGTCTGCGCGGCTGCTTCGCCCGACAGGGAGTTTAAAATGATGCCTGCCTGATATTGTTCGACCGGGTTATACTTGGTTTCAAAATCCATGAGGATCGGCTTACCGGCGGCAAAATAGTCAAACATCTTATTAGGACTGACCCCAAAGCGGAACAGCGGCCCCGGAGTGCCGTGCATGAGATTTGCATCCGCACGGCTGACGATGGAGGGAATGTATTTCTTCTCCACCCTGCCCTTGAACACCACATTGGTAAGACCCGCATCACGGACCCGCCGCTCCAACACTTCACGCTCGTCACCGTCGCCCCAGATCAGGAACTTGACGCGGGGATCGGTCACGCACTTCGCCGCATCCAGCAGCAGACCCAAATTGTTGACCTTGCGGATGGAGCCTGTATAGACCACCTTGAAGGTGTTCGGATCGTCCAGATCGGGATCGTCCACGTGGAAATGCTCTGTATTATAATCAAACTGCTCCAGATCGACGCCGTTGTTGATGTAGTGCACCTTGGAGCGGGGGATGTCCTTTTCCCAGCCCTGCTCGGTGATGTAGTCATAAGCGCCCTCCATGGTGAACACCAGGGCATCGGCTCTCTTATAGATCCATTTTTCACCACGATACAAGAGCTTGATCAAGGGGTTATCCTTCGTGAAGCGATTGGAGTACACGACGATGCTCTCCGGCCAGAGATCCCGCACCTCGCAAACGCACTTCACGCCGAACTGCTTCGCCAGCTGAATGCCTGCCACCAGCGTCAGCGGATGGACGGATGAGGCAAAAATCACGTCGGGCCTGCCGTGCTGTGCGGCGTACTCCTTCGCGGCCTTCTTCACGTTGCGGTAGAAGTCGATCATATTCAGTACGCGCTGCTTACCGTTTCCGGTATAGGTGCGGGCGCGGACAAAAACAAAGGGTGTGTCGATCTCCTCAGCAACGTGCTCCTCCCACAGTGCGTCGGTCTCAAAGAAGCGCTCGGCCTTGCCGTGCTTGCTGTTGGCGCCGAAAATGACGGGCGCGTAACCGGCGCGGCGGAGAAACTTGGCAAAATTGTAGTGCCGTCCGCCGTGGTCGAAGTACATATCACTTGCGTAGTGGTTTAAGATCCAGATATTTGTTTTCATGGATAACTCCCTTTTTTGTGGTTTACGCCCGATAGCGGGGGAAAAAGCCGCTGTTGGGGAGGTCTGTGCGCAGTGCGCAGAGCGCGGAATATTTTTCCGCATCAAAAATCTTCCGGCCGATATGGTAGCGGCATGGCTCTCCGCGGAAGAAACTCTTTTTAAACGCAAAGAGGCTGTCCTCGCCGGAGCCGACGCCGCCACCCAAATGCAGCGTTTTACAGCCTGCTTCATATCCCCACAACGCCGCCTGATACAGCAGGAGATTGGTGGGAGCAAGGCTTTGATACTCTCTGCAAGAGCCGGAAAGGTGGTAGTTCATCCGCCCATTCGCCCACAGCATGATTGACGAGGCGATGACCGTGCCGTCCGGCAGCTGTGCGTAGAAAATCTGGCTATTGTGAGGCAGATCCTTGCACACGCTCTCGTAGAATGACGGCGCGAAGTAATAGTAATCCGATGCGTTGTCCTTGTCCATGGTGGCGTTGTAAATCTCCCGGAAGATCTCAAACAGCTCCGGACTGCGCCCGGAATAGATGCGCACATTGTTTTTTTGCGCCTTTCGGATCACATTCCGATTTTTACTGGACAAGTTCACCCAAATCGTTTCCGGAGAAGTCAGGTCCATGGCGATGGTTCCGCCCAGCGCCGTGACCTCATACGCTGTTTCCATCCGCGCATGGTTTTTCAGCACGGGATGGTAACGCACGAACTCGCTGACGATGCCGTGTTTTCCGCACCAGCGCTCATAGCCGGCAAAGATGGGCGCGGGGTCGCCCGCCCCCTCCAGCAGCCAACCACCGTAGCCGTAGGGCGTGGCAAAATCAAAATAGGTATCGGCGGGCAGACTTCCGGCAAAATGGGGATCTGCGGCAATATCCCGCTTCATCACCACATTGATGCCCCGCACGCCGTCCGCCTCTCCGTAAAAGAGAAGCGGCTCGCCATCGCCGTGGAGTTGGAACGCCTTCACATAGCCGGAGAGGTAGTAGACATCATAATTGGAAAAGGTACGCACAAGAGCGTCCCACGCCGCGGTCTGCTCGATGGTATAGACGGTCAGCATTGTATCGTTTCACGCTCCCTTTGTTTTTGTGCCTTCATCTCATTCCAGTCCTTCAGATCCATGTCATATCCTTCTGTTTCAAATGCCACCTGCTCACGCCGTACAACCTTACCTACGGTAGCAAAGAGGATCTTCAGATCACCCGCAAGGGTCACGCGCTGCACATAGGACACATCCAGCGCAAGCTTGGTATCCCAATCCAACGCATTACGCCCCGTGACCTGCGCGAGACCCGTCAATCCGGGGCGCACCTCATGCCGACGATGCTGCTGCGCATCCATATACGCTACATCCCGCACCAGCAGGGGCCGGGGGCCGACAATGGACATATCGCCCTTGAAGATGTTCCAAAGCTCCGGCAGTTCGTCAAGGCTTGTGGAGCGGAGGGCGCGGCCGAACTTCGTCAGGCGGACCTCATCGGGAAGGAGTTCGCCGTTTTCATCCCGCGCGTCCGTCATGGAGCGGAACTTATACATTTTGAAGATCTTCTCGTCCTTGCCGGGGCGTTCCTGACAGAAAATGACGGGACTGCCCAGCTTTGTCCGCACCAGAACAGCCACGATCAGCAGCACCGGGGACAGCACGATAAGTGCGCAGCCGGAGAGAAGAACATCCAAAATTCGCTTGATGTAACGGGCGTAGACGCCCTGCTTTCCCTGTTTCACAAAAATAACTTCCTATGTTCTTTTTTACGCGAAGCAGGCGTGGATCAGCGCGATGATACCGTCCACCTGCTCCTCCGTCAGCTTGTTGTCGCTGGGCAGGCACAGGCCCCGCTGGAAAATGTCCGCGCCCACATCGGGAACGCCGCCGGCGATATAGGCGTTGGTGCGGCAGCGGAGGCTTCCCTCCCGGCCCACGCACTCGTGCAGACGGTACATGGGCTGCATGTGCATGGGCTTCCAGATGGGGCGGCCCTCGGCGTTGTACCGCGCCAAAACCTCCAAAATTTCCGTAGGGCAGGACTTCCCCGTCTCAGGGCGGTAAAGGGCTTCGTTATCACTCCGCACCTGGGGGCACATGGCGTCCTCGTCAATGATGAGGGCGGAGAGCCAGTAGTTCGGCTCCGTGCCCGCCACGATGGGGTTCATGGTCACGGGCAGATCCCGCAGACCCTCACGGTAGCGCTCATAGACCGCCTTTTTCTGGGCGATATGCTCCTCCAAATGGGGGTACTGGCCCCGCACCACGCCTGCGACGACGTTGCTCATGCGGTAGTTGTAGCCCACTTCCTCGTGCTGATACCACGCGGCGTTCTCCCGGGCCTGCGTCGCCCACTTCCGGGCGCGGTTGGCGTCTTCAAGGGAGTTGGTCAGAAGGCAGCCGCCGGCAGAGCCGGTGATGATCTTGTTGCCGTTGTAGGAGATGGCGGCGTAGTCGCCGAAGCTGCCGCACTGCTTGCCGTTCACCGTGGCGCCCATGGCCTCTGCAGCGTCCTCAATGAGCAGCGCGCCGTGAGCCTCACAGATGCGCTTGATCTCGTCCACCTTGGCGGGGAAGCCGTAGAGATGGGCCATGACCACCAGCTTCACCTCGGGATAGAGCGCAAACGCCTTCTCCAGCGCCACAGGATCCATGTTCCAGCTGTCCGCCTCGGTGTCGATAAAGACGGGGATGCCGCCCTCGTAGACCACGGGGTTCAGCGTGGCATCAAAGGTCATATCCGAGCAGAACACACGCCGCCCCTCAAGCGCGCCGTGGCTGATGGGGGGCTTGCCGTAGAGCCGCTCCCCCGCCAGCTTCACGCACAGATGCAGCGCGGCAGTGCAGCAGGCGAGGCCGACCGCATAACCGACCTCCGCTTTTTCGGCGGCAATGCGCTCGACCTCGTTAATATTCTCGCCCACGGTGCTCATCCAGTTGGTATCGTAGGCGAGACGGATATAGTCCAGCTCCTCACCGTGCATGGTGGGGGTGGCGAGAAAAGCCTTCTGCGCGAAGGGCTTGAATGCGATCTTTTCGGGAGAAAACATACGGACACTTCCTTTCTTCAGATAATGCAGACTTCAGACGGTCAGGAGACCGCAGGGGCGGGCGCTTCTACTTCCTCGCCCTGCGTCCGGTTGACCTCCTCCGGCTCGTGGAAGGTGGGCACCACCCGGTGCAGCACCTCCCGGATGCAGGAGATATCCTCCGTCCGCATGGTTTTTTCCAGCGCGTCATTCAATAACGTCAGTTTACGTTCCAGTTCCTCCGGCGTCACCGGGGGCTGGTGCTCCACGAAGATCATGCCGTTAACCGTCTTTTCCAGATCCCGGCTGGACACCAGCAGTTCCTCGTAGAGCTTCTCGCCGGGGCGCAGACCGGTCTCCACGATCTCGATGTCCCGGTACGGCTCATAGCCGGACAGACGGATCATGTTCTCCGCCAGTTCCAATATCTTCACCGGACGGCCCATGTCCAGCACGAACAGTTCGTTCTGCTTGGCCATGGCTCCCGCCTCCAGCACCAGCTGGGCGGCCTCGGGGATGGTCATGAAATAGCGGATGATCCGCTTGTCCGTCACGGTGACGGGGCCGCCCCCCGCGATCTGGCGGCGGAACAGGGGCACCACGGAGCCGTTGGAGCCCAGCACATTGCCGAAGCGCACCGCGGCGAAGGTGGTCTGGGAGCAGCCCGCCATGGACTGCACCACCATTTCGCACAGGCGCTTGCTGGCGCCCATGACGGAGGTGGGGTTCACGGCCTTATCCGTGGAGATCAGGATGAACTTCTTGACGCCGTGGGCGTCTGCCGCCCGGACGGTGTTCAGCGTGCCGAACACGTTGTTGCGGATGGCCTCCTGGGGGCTGGTCTCCATCAGGGGGACGTGCTTATGGGCGGCGGCGTGGAACACTACGTCGGGCTTGTAGGTATCAAACAGCAGCTCCAGCCGCCGGGGATCCCGGACGGAGCCGATCTCCACGCTGAGGGGCAGATCTCTGCCGTACTGGTACAGCAGCTCCTGCTGGATGTCGTAGGCGTTGTTCTCGTAAATATCGAAGATGACCAGCCGCTTGGGACCGTACTTGACGATCTGGCGGCACAGCTCGCTGCCGATGGAGCCGCCGCCACCGGTGACCAGCACGGTACGCCCGGACAGCAGGCCCGCCACGGCAGAAATGTCCAGCTGAATGGCGTCCCGGCCCAGCAGATCCTCGATCCGCACCTCCCGCAGCTGCTGGCGGATGGGCTTCCGGTCGATCAGTTCCAGCGTGCTGGGCAGCGTGGAAACTCTGATGCTCCGGTCTGTCAGCTGCCGCAGGATCTCTTTGCGGTGGAACTCATCCATGGAGGGGATGGCGAAGATGGCCTCGTGGATGTCCATGGCCCGCATACGGGACAGCGCCTGCGAGATCGTTCCGCTGACCGGCACGTTCCGAATCCGCTTGTTGACCTTGCCCTCGTCATCGTCGAAAAAGCACTGGACGGTATAGCGGCTGCTGGGGTTGTGTTGGATCTCGTTGAGCAGCTGCACACCCGCCGCCCCCGCGCCGATGATGGCCACGGGGATCGTACCCGACTGCCGGCTGCGCAGCAACCGGGCGCGGTAACTGCGGTAGCCGAAGCGCACCACCAGCATTTCCAGCACCCACAAACTGGCGATGGCCGCCAGCAGCACGAAGGAAATGACCCCCACGCCGCTTAATCGGGCGATGGTCTCATAAACGGTAAAGCCGCAGAACGCCGAGGCGATCAGCATGAGATATTCCCGGCTCTCGGCATACCGCCACAGGCTGTCGTAGGTCTTGAACACCAGCTGGGCAAGGACCGTACATCCGTACAGCAGCGCCGTGTTGCCCCAGAAGTTCTCCTCCGCGCCGGTGGCGGTATAGGGCAGCAGCACCGTGATGAACTTGTAAGCCGCCACTGCCACCGCGAACAGGAACGCGTCGCAGAGGAACAGCAGCTGTCTCCGAAATCGGCTCATATAGGTACTCCTTCACCGGCAAACCGGTGTGTTTTTTGCTTATTGGGCGGCGTCCTCCGCCTCCCCTTCTCCGCTTTGGGCCAACATAGTCAGAATCGTGTAAGCGTCCTGACCGGACAAAGCCTGCTCCTTCACGGAGCGGCACAGCGTCAAAAACGACTGGTTCGTTTCATTCAGCTCCACCGTTTCCAGACGGCCCTCGGCGTTCATGGCGTCCAGCGCGTTGCCGAGAGACAGAACGCCGTCCACAAAGGCGGACACGTTGTCCGCGCCCATGGCGGGCAGAACTTCCTCGCGGTAAAAGTCCATTTGCAGGTTCCAGCCGTCGGGACTGGAGCGCACCTGACGGATGCCCTCCAGAGAGCAATCAAACAGCTCGCTCCACTCCTGACGGGGCAGGTAATAATACCGGGCCAGCGCGCTGTCATTCTCATAGGTGCCGGAGGCGCGCAGCTCCTTCACATATTTCAGCAGATCGCTGTTATACTTCCAGTCATCCATCTGCACAGCAGTCGCCACATAGTTCCGCTGATAGCTGTCATGATCGAACACGTCTCCCCGGACGCAGCCCCGGAGGAAATCCAGATATTCATACACGTCGCTGGTCTGGAAATTCTCCGCCTTCCGGTCCGTCATGCGGGTGCGTTCCAGCAGGCCGCCGAACACGGCCAAGTACAGAGCGTATAGGACCACCACCAGAATACCGACGGTTTTCGCCCGCTTCCGCGCCTTGGCAGTCTCCCCTGCCAGCAGCGGTTTGGCATAGAGCAGGACCGGGAGGATCAGCAGCACATAGGCGAAACATTTGAAGCCCCGGACGGAGAAGTTAATCTCCATGAGGCTGTGGAGGTTCATCATGACCCACACCGCCAGCAACGCGGCGGCCAGACTGTCTTTCTCTTTCCGGACGGCTTGCAGACAGAGCCACGCAGAACCCAGCACAAAGGCCAGCGCAAAGGCCGTTCCCATCAGTCCGGTATCGGCCATGGTTTGCAGCAGATGGTTATGGGCGTATTTGGACTCATACTGGAAAGTCTGCACAGAGCGGGTCACGTTTTCCGTAGAACCCAGTCCCCGACCGAAGAGCGGTGCTGTGGAGAAAATTTTCCACGCGTCCTTATCAAACTCCAATCGCAAGGTGAAGCTGTTGCTTTTCAGCAAGCTGTCCCGGAGTAGCCGTGACGAGATCGCCTCCGGTAGCCAGGGGTAGCTGAGGGCAATCTTTTTCTCGCCGTTGACCGCCATGCTCCGCAGCGTCTCTCCCGCCTGTCCCACGATAATAACATAGAGCCCGGCAGAATCCTCCGGCACGGTAAAGGCGCACTGAGAGAACGGTCCGCTATACAAATCTGTTCTGCCGCCGAAATACGTATTCAAAAGGGTCTGCGAATAGACAACAGTCTGCGGGTCGCCGTCCACATCGCCGGTGATGGTCGCATCCCCCGTAATGCCGTCCGGCAAAACGTAGACGATGTAGGAATCGTCCTCTTCAAAGGTATACGGGCCGGTATGGAGAAACACCGCCGCGCAGAGGGCCGCGGTCACGGCGCAGAGCGCGCCCATTGCGGCCAGCGCCGCCTTTTTGTGGGCAGACAGCACAACGGTCAGACGCCGTCCGGCCAGAGCGGCCAGCGCAAAGAGGATCAGACCGCTGAACAGGCACAGCGCAACCGCTGTCTCGTTTCCACGGCTCGCCATGGAGGAGGCCGGGACACCGGCGACGATCATGGTCACGGCTGCTTCCAGCAGCAGGAGGAACAGGCCCACCCGGTTGGCCCGCTCCGCGATAAGCCAGACGATACAGGCGGCGGCGAAGCAGAGCAGCGCGCCGCGGCCGCCTGTGAGCAGCAGGCTCACGGCGTTGACGCCGGCCAGCAGAGACGCGGCCAGGCACCGCCAGACGCAGGTGGAATTTTGCAGGAGGTACAGTGCCACGAACAGCGCCAGAGAGAACAGCGCCGCCGTTACGTTGGCGTCGTTATACAGGCCGTTGACACGGGCGGCGGCACTTTCCTGCAAAGCGCTGGTGTAATCCGTGCCCAAGGCGTTCATCAAAGCGTTAAAAGGCCCGAACAGCACCCGACCGCAGCTCATGTCCAGCGAGACGAGAGCGATGACGGTGGAAACGGACGCGGCACCCCACAGAAGGCCAGGAACGTGCTTTCGCTCAAAGCGGGCCAGCAGGATCACCGCCAAGGAGAAAGCGGCAATAAATTTATAGAACTCGGACTTGGCGCTGACACCGAAGGGAGAATAGATAGCCGCCGCGCCGTAGACGATGGCGAAGACCAACAGACCCAGCACAGGCACGGACAGCCGCTGCTCAAAGCGAAACAGCGGCTTTTTGCCAAGTAAACTCAGGAGAGCCAGACCGCAGAGGAGCATGCTCACAGTGCCGGTCTGGACGGTCATGGCGAGCAAGAGCAGGACGGAATAAAGAACCACCATGAGGGTGTCTTTCCGGGAGAACACGCCCTCTCCGCAGCAGCCCTGCTGAGGGCGCGGCGTTACAGGGATATCTTGCGTATGTTCAGCCGGGGCGGAGGGTTGGACCGCCGGGACGGAAATGTTGTCTCTTCTTGATTTTTTCGCGCTCAAAGCAAAAGCCTCCTATATGAGAGTTCACGGTCAACAGCGGGGCACAGCCGCTAAAAAAGCGGTCTATTACAACCGCCGCTTTGTTCTAAAGTTGTAACCCGGGGTGGGCGGGGAATTTTTAAAATCAGGCGGGGCGGATCCCCGCAGAGGAACCCGGAAACAGGCGCAAGGCCCATCTGGTCATAGATATTTTTTATTATAGTCCTATATGCCTGAGAATACAAGCGTTTTCAACGTTTTTCCCGTGCTTTTTCGGGGAAAGACGGGTGGTTTTGGGGGATGAGAGGCGATGGGTGGTGGGGTGGAAAACAGCAGAAATGGGGGACGAGGGCGGGAAGCGGCGGATACAGGGGGCGGGAGCAGAAGCAGGACAATGCGCGTGTTTACGCCCGGAGCAACAGACAAGCCCTGCACCGTTCGGTGCGGGGCTTGGCATTTGTACAACGCAGGGAGGCGTTGTCTGTTCCACGCAAAGGGCGGGACATAAAAAGTCCCCCCGGACCGAAGTCCGGGGGGAACAGACGTAACGTAAACCTTAGGGTCTATATACGTCTAACAGTTGCGGGAGATATCAGGCGGTGTAGGTCGCAAACTGGTCACCGCAGGTAGCAGTGTAGGTCACACCCGTACCCCAAGCGATGGGCAGGGTCACAGTAGTGGTACCGGCAACACCGGTGAACTCATAAGTCCCGATTGCCTTCTCCACACCGCTAACGATCATGGAAACCTTGATCTCGTACTCCTTGCCAGCGGTGGTACCATTCACGGTAGCCTTCAGCTTGCTGCCGTCCTTGTCCAGATCCAGGCTGGTGACGGGAGTAGCGGCCGCGCCAGCGTCTTCCTTCTTGCCGTTGTCAGTCTCCTGAACGAACAGGTAAGCGATGTCGCCGTCGGTCTTATCCAGCAGAGCGATGACCTTAGCGGTGGCGTCAGACTTGAAGTTCTTCACGTCATCGACCTTGGTGATAACACCGTCGGTGTCGACCAGGTACATCTTAGCATCGGAAGCCACGGTGTAACGGGTAGAAGCGGCAGCGGTGGTGGTGCTGTTCAGACCGATGGTGTACTCACCGCTGAGCTTCCAGATACCGGTGGTGTTGTTCTCAACAACATCATAGCCAGTGACAGCGGCGCCGCCAGTGGCGATGGTGCCCTTGTTGTTGTACTTCACGTTCTGGTACACGCGGTTGCTCTCAATGCCAGCGCCCAGAGTGGTGGCGTCATAGCTGACCTTCACAGTGGTGATCTTGCCGTCCACCACAGCGTTGTACATGTAGTAGCTGTTGTTGTCGGAGTCGGTCTTCAGCTTGCTCATGCCTTCCTTACCAGCCAGGAAGGTGATGTCGTTGCGGCCATTGACCACATCGCAGCCAGTGGCGTCGACGAAGACGAAGCCCAGCAGGTTGTTGCCGCGGACATAGTAGACCATCTCAGCCTTAGCGCTGTTCTTGGGATCGATGGAGGGAGCGTTCTTGATGCCGGTGTAGGAAGTGTAAGTGGTGCCGGTTCTGTCGGACTCAGCAACCACGAACACGGTCTCGCTGTTGGCATACAGGGTAGCGCCGTTACCGGGGTAGACCTTGGCGTTGCCGTTCTGCATGAAGAAATCAGAGGTGGTGGCGTTGGTCCGCACGGGAGTCTTGCCGCCGGTCAGAACGCCCTCGGTCGGGATCTTGCCATCGGCGTTGAACATAGATGCGTCGATGGTACCGCCGTTGAAGGTGGTGTTGGGAGCCTTGCGCAGGACATACTCATTGTCACCGTTGGCGCGATAGGTCACAATGTAACCCTTGCAATCGGCGTAGTTGTCGTCGGTGTAGACGGTCTTGACAGAGCCGTCAGCCAGAACCAGCTTCGCACGGTCAAACTTGAAGCCAGTCTGAGAAGAGGCCTCGGCATCCAGAACGAAGGCATAGTCGGTGGGCTTGAACTCAGCCTCAGTGACAAAGATCACCAGACCGTTGGCGTCGGTATAGATGGTGTAGGTGTTCTTGGTTCTCATCATGTTCTCGGCACCGAAATCAAACACGATGTTCTTGGCGTACTTGTACTCCTTGTCAGCCAGGGTCAGGCTCTTGGTGAGGGTGTACTCAGAGACAATGCCCTCGGTGGACTCAGCCTTGACAACAGTCTGGATGGACTTTTCAGCCTGAGAATAGGTGAACAGAACGATGTCGTCCTCAGCGAAAGCGGAGGTGTCGCACTCGAAGTGAGTGGCGTTGCCAGTGTAGCCAGTGTAGTTGGTGCCGTCAACCTTCTTCATCTGAAGCTTGCTATCAACCACAACATAGGGATCGGCAGCCTTGGTCTCCTTAGAGGTGATCTCGCCGACATACACGTCAGCAGCAACGATGGTGACATGGTTGTCATCCTCGTTATAGTAGACCTCAACGATGGAGCCATCGCCCACCAGACCGTCATTAGCAGAGGAAGAGGAGATCTTACGATCGTTGTTCTTGGAAACAACAACGTCGGTCGCCTCGACACCGTTGACGATCACGGTGGCGTGCTCGTCCTTCTGGGTCATGCCCAGATCGGAGTAGATGTTGCCCAGCTTGACGTTCTTGTAGTAGGTCTGGTTGGCCTTATCAGCATAGGTGCCGATCTTGTCGCCCTTGTTGGTCCACTTGGTAGCGGGACGGCCCATATCATCGGTGGTCTCGGACTTGACCAGCTTGTTGAAGTACTCCTCAGCGAACTGGACATAGCCGTCGCCGCCCTTCTTGCCGTCGATGTTGCCATCGTTGATGGCAGAACTGCCCCAACGCTTGGACTTAGCGTCGGAGGTGTCCTTGATGGTGATGTTGCCGACGATGACGGTGGAGTTCTTCTCGTACTCGACCATGTCAGCCTGCAGCATGTTGAAGGCATACAGGCAGGCCTCTTCACGGGTGACAGCCTTGACGCCGTTGAAGTCGCCAACCAGATCATCAGCCAGACCAGCGTTCAGAGCACGCTTGCCGACAGCGATGGACCAGTTGGGGCCGGTGTAACCCTCGCGGGAAGCATCATAGCCCAGAGCGCCCAGCAGCATCTTCATGAAAGCGTAGCCGGTCAGGGAGTTGGCGGGCTTGAAGGTACCGTCAGCGTAACCGGAGATGATGCCGGTCTTCTGGCAGTAGGCAATGTAGCCAGCGAAGGTGTGGTTGGTAGGAACGTCCTTGTAAGGAGCAGCATCAGCCACCAGGGCGGATGCAGTGGTGGGGCCAAGGATCAGGTTGCAGATGATCTTGGCAGCAGCGCCACGGGTCAGGGTGTTGCTGGGATTGAAGGCACCGTCGGCATAGCCGTCGATGACCTTTGCTTCGGACAGCACGTCAACAGCTTCAGCGTAGTTGATCTTGCTGCTGTCCGTGAAGTCCTTGGCACCAGCGCTGACGGTGACCAGAGACATGGTCATCACCAGAGCCAGTACCAGAGAAAGGAACTTCTTCATGGGGTTTCCTCCTTGATAAAATGTCGAAACATTCCCTTGGAGCTCCCCGCCCCCGGGTTCCGGGTTTCGTGTCGGGGCTAGCCGAACGCGGAATGTGCCCTGAGCCACAGCCACACCGTAAAACGGTTTGGCTGCTGGCGGACGGGCACTTCCGCGTTTTTCCGTCCGCAAGCACGCTTGCGAACGGAGAAGGGGAACGCCCGTTGGGAACACCACACGCCTACACCAAGCACGGAGCTTGGAGGCAGTTTGCCCGCGGTTCTGTTTCGCAAGCCTAATGTAACAGCCCCCGACCGGGATGTAAATAGATTTGCCCGGTTCGTAATGCAGATGTAAAAAAGTGCGGAAATAACGTGATTTCCGCACTTTTTGTTGTTTGCAAACGTGGCAATATTCAATTCGTTTCAAGGGGCTTTTTCTGGGGCGGCAGGGCGTACCGCTTGCCGGTGAGGAGGAGCTCGCCCTGGTCTGCCATGCGCCGCAGCAGCGCCGTACATTGGGCGGGGGGCAGGTTCAGAAGCTCCGCCAGCTCCTTCCGCACGGCGGTGCCGTGGGCGGCGAGGTAGGCCGTCACCGCGGCGGACTGGTCCTCCGGCAGGACCACGGCCCCCGCCGGGTAGTAGCACCCGCCTATACGGACCACGGCTCCGTCCTGACGGAGCTGGTTCAGCAGCTTCAGCGCGGCGCTTTTGGAGATGCCCAGCAGCTCCATGACCTCCTCCCGGGTCAGGGAGCCGACTGCGGAGAGGCTGGCCAGCACGGTCTGACGCTGGCTGCCCCGGCGGCTGAGGCGGCTCAGGTCCCCCAAGCTGAGCTGTTCCAGTCCGCCCCGGATCAGGGCTGTGCGGATCACGGTGGAAAGGCGGGCCAGGTCCATGGGCTTTCCGGTGCCGGGGGTCAGGAGGACACGGTCCTGGGCGGGGTCCTTGCGGTGGCCGCAGACATCTCCCAGCAGGCGGCTGAGACGGCTGCCCATGGGGATTTCCCGGTCCGGCAGGCGCAGGAGACCCCGGTCTAGATCCACCTGCGACCATGTGAGATTCAGAATTTCTCCGGGCTGCATCTGAAGTTTCCAGCCCATCCAGAGGGCCAGGCCCACCACGGAGCTGCCTTCCTGCTGGACGATCCGCCAGAGGAGGTATTCGCTGTCCGGCGGCAGTTCCGGCGCGGTGCTTTGGCGCTCCTGAAAGTATTGGGAGAAGGAACCCCGGAGGGTGGATACCGCCATGCCGCTGACCCGGGCGGCGTAGGTCCAGTTGTGGGTTTGAAGCTGGCGGATGACGAAGTCCTGACGGAGATCCTTGAGACTGACCTTCTGGCCCTCGGTGTCCAGCGCGGTCCGGGCCAGCCGGGAGACGGACTCCGGCGGCATGGGCCGCTGATATCGGTCGGAAATGATGACATGGGGGTCCCGCTGGGCGTACAGGCGATAGCGCTCCCGGAGGCAGTCCTCCGCGGAGGGGGCCAGCGGGACGGTCCGATCCGGAAGGGTTAGGGCATTGTCCTCAAACTGCACCTGATCCCAGGTGAGGGCGGCGATCTCCTCCCGGCTCAGGCCCTCCAGCCACGCCAGACGGAGAATGGCCCCTTCCGGGCTGTACGGGAACCGAGTCAGTACCCGCTCCATGGCCGCCGGGTCCGGCCGTTTGAATGTATACCCCATTCCGGGACCTCCCCTTCTCCGCCGGGGGTCCCGGCGGGAAAAATCAAGGCCGGTGAGGCGTATACAAAATAACCCTTTTGTAAATATTCGCCCTCTGACGAGGGCCGCAGGCCGCCCACGGAACCAAACGAATCGGGGTGGAAGCGAAAAAAGCCGCACTGAATGAGATCGGTTTTGAAACTTTCAGGACCGATCTCATTCAGTGCGTTCAAAGGGGGATTTCCCTTGCTTTTTCCGCTGCTTTTCAGTAAAATTAGGTTGTCGATGTGGGGCGGCGCTTTTCTTTTGGCGCTGCAAAGATAACAAAAGGGTTATTTTGTCTAACAGAGCAGCCCCAGACGTTCCAGCCGCCGCAGATGCTCCGTGCCGGTGGTCAGCAGGTAGATCCGTGTGGTCTCGATGGA
>OGHE01000208.1_pt1 | contig 67411 bp, 81 predicted proteins | sample 1571431 | NCBI WGS metagenome assembly OGHE01 (sample SAMEA2581966, study PRJEB24529) | metagenome | biome: Human gut stool | place: China | collected 2011 | reverse complement strand
TGTAATACGAGTTCGATTCTCGTACCCACTACTATCTGATAATTAGCCTTTTACGATAGCGTAGAAGGCTTTTTTATTGCATTATCTCTTTTTCTTGCACCGTTTCTGGTGGCTTCTGACAGGTATTTATTATATTTGTGGTGCAAATCCGGTGCAAATTTCGCACCTTAATTTGCACCAAATTTCTAATATATTATAGTATGGCAACAGCTAGTTTCTATCTCGACACCCGTCGTTCTAAGAAAGACGGAACATTCCCTATAAAGATTAACGTGAGACATAATAACAAGTTTCTTGTTAGCACCGAGTTTTCTGCTACACCTGAAACATGGACGGGAACAGAGTACTCAAAAGAGGCCAAAAACTACAAAGTTAGAAACGTAGCGATTAGGAACCTAAAAAACAAAGTCGATACTTTAATAATCCTTCTGGATGAAAGCGGGAAGTTAAAGCGGACAAGTGATAAGGCATTGAAAGAACAAATCGAAAGGGCGCTTAAAAATAACTCTGCAACCGAAAAGAAGTTTGTAGACTACATAGATGATTTCATTGCTACGAAAACCAAAAAGAATACAATTGATTGCTATGTAGGAACTAAAAATAAAATCACTTCATTTGATGAAAACTGCACGTTTGATACGATGACTCGCAAATGGCTTGAAAATTTTGATAGATGGATGTCGGATGCAGGAACGAAGGTTAATACACGCTCTATTCATTTGAGGAATATTCGTTCGGTATTTAATTATGCGATAGATAATGAAGAAACTGAGCTTTATCCTTTCAGAAAATTCACAATAGAAAAGGAAGAGACCCGTAAACGGTCTATGTCGGTTGAGCAACTTGCATTATTACGTGACTTTGAGTGTGAGGAATACCAGAAGGAATATAGAGATATGTTCATGCTGATGATTTATCTTATTGGCATTAATGGTATAGACTTGTTTAATGTAAAAGCGCTTGTAGGTGATAGAATTGAATATAAGCGTGAAAAAACGGGTAAATTGTACTCTGTAAAGGTTGAGCCGGAAGCGATGGAAATAATTAGTCTATATAGAGGGAAAGAGTATTTATTAAGCGCTATGGAAACGTCGGGCGGGAATTATAGAAATTATATGATGGCGATGAATAGAGGTCTTCGGAAGATTGGAAATTTCAAACGAAAGGGTAGGGGAGGCAGGAAAGAAAGGAAACCGTTATTCCCAGAAATTACGACATATTGGGCGCGGCATACATGGGCGACCATAGCGGCAGGCTTGGATATACCCAAAGAGACCATTTCCGAAGCGTTAGGGCATGAAATAGGCTCTTCGGTAACATCTATCTATATTGATTTCAATAGGCAGAAGGTTGATGATGCAAATAGGAAAGTAATAGATTATATTAATAGCGTTGGAAGCTGGATACGATTGAAGCAAATAATAGATAGTATGACGGGATTATTTAATGATTGAAAGCAATAAAAAAGGGGATGTGTTAAAACTGAATGACACATCCCTTGTTTAAATGTTACTTTGAAAAGAATAGTTATGGCTATTTAGGATTTGGCCAACTGTCTGGTTTTAAAGTTGAATAATAGACCCACTACAATCAATAGTCTTAACTTTGTTGGTTACATTTTGATCCCACCAATCAATATTGTAACTATTACTGTTTTTGTGTTGACCTAATAAAATTATACGAATTTTAGAATCGGATATTTTAGTAAAAAACACACTAAAAGAATGACCGGAGGGACTGTATCCGCGACTTATGTGATATACATCTAAAGTCTTGAATTGTGCACTTACTTTATCATTATCATTAAAATTATATCCCCAAAGAGTATTAGATACCTTTTGGATATCATTTTTGTCATCTTTTTCCAATCTACCATAAACTCCTATTATAGCATTGGATAATACATTAGAATCTATATACTCTGTTCCATTAAATGTCACATTATTAACTGCCATAGTTCATATTGTTTTTTCTCTCCTACTCTCTTCTCGGCTTTTCGGAACCCGCCTATAAATTAACTATCTCTGTAAGCTTACATTGCAAAGATATAGGGATAGATAGCCGAGAACAATTATAAATTTTAGATAAGGGAATCAGTTTTTCGGGTACAGAAAGATTTCTTTTGAATGAAAAGCCCCGACTCCTAAGAATCGAGGCCAATAACTTAATGATAAGATACTTCTACACAGTGCGAAGATGGTATTTCTTTCTGAACCAAAAATTATCACTTAAACAAAAAACAAAAGTTTTTACACATTATTACTAATCACCAAAAAGATTGTTTACAACAACATTAGGGCAGTCTTTAAATGCATTATATGCAATTCGGGTATCTTTTGATTCTAAACTTACGGATTTAAGTTTTTTGCATCCTTCAAAAACTGCTGCTTTTATCAATTTTACAGACTTCGGTATAGATATATCAGTAAGCGAAAAGCAAAAATTGAAAGCCCTTGTATCTATATGTATCAAATTTTCGGGAAGGTGTATTGCTGATAATTGTTCACAATGTGAAAATGCTGCATATGCTAACTCTGTTAAGTTCTTAGGAAGTACAATTTCTTTCAAACTTGTACAAAAGTAAAAGACGTGGGATTCTATTACTGTAATATTTGAAGGGATAGTAATTCTTTGAAGATTTTCACAATGATAAAAAGCGTATGGTTCGATAGATACCATACTATTGGGCAAAGTTATAGATGATAGTTTTTTGCAATTCGAAAATGTTTGCTGACGGATTTTTAGCACAGAGTTTGGTATATGGATTTCTGTCAATTCACAGCAATCAACAAAGGCAAAACGACCAATATAGTTAACACTTTCAGGAATTATTATCTTTTGTATATTCTTACAATTTTGAAAGGCTGAAGGACTTATGACTTCAACCTTTGGATGAATATAATAATGTCCATTTATTGTTCTAGGGGCTTTGATGAGTACGGTTTTGTCAGCATTATAAATTACACCATATTCATCTATAAAAGTAGTTTCCATATTTTTATATTTTTTCATTACTCAAAAGTACAAAATATTATATCACAACACACCTACACTTATATATAATTTCATTCGAAATGTGTATTTTTGATATATGGCTTTTGTTCAAATGTGTATTCCAATACTGTTTTAGTGCATTCTAATTATATAATACTAATAAATATAAACTTGAAATACTGCTAATTACCATTCCAACAAATTAAAATTCACCCCAATCCCAACATAGGCAGCTTATTTAACTACCTTAACTATAGAATTAACGATGAGACGGCCAACGTTGCAATAGCTTATTTGGGTACTTCTGATTATATTCTAATATCAATATATCATATAACCCTTGCTTTTCTTCATATCCTGTACTTGCTATTAAATCTCTATTGTATTCGTCAGCACTATTAATAGTGATATTTCTCCCTTTCTCTTGCATTCTACATATATTACTATTAATAAGATTGGCTACATCTCCACGCAAATCACTCATATAATCAATCAACCTATTGTCGTTATCTTTTATATAAATATTTTCCATATCATGATAAAATTAATATTGTTAGCAAAGATACTACTTCTTTCTTGATATATAAATCATCCAGCCCACAATAATCACCACGACCAGCACAGCCAATGCCCAGATAATACCTCCGATTTGCCGAGGTACTGTCGTTTCATCTTTTTGCTTATCTTCTTCCTTCCTTTCCTGAACAACCGCCTTTATATTATCATTCACAACAGCAGACTGATTCAAGTTCGTGGATTTATCCTCCTGCTTCTGTTTGTTACTTTCCCACTTTGTGGTTTTCTTTGTCTCGGACTTGACAGGAGGTCTACCCGTGCCCGGATCGGTTGGCTTATCGGTATCATAAACGGTTGTCACTTCTTCAACCGTTTCGGCTACATTCTCGTTCTCCGTCTTATTCACCTGCTCACTGACAGAAGTGGTATCTTTTCTCTGATGGTTGCCAACAGATTCAATGGACGTTTTCTGTTTCATAGTTGATTTGTGGCTACCACAAGAGCTAAGCCATACTGCCGGTAGCAATACAATAATATAGATTGACTGTTTCATAGCTTCAACACTTGTTTTCTGTTTCTACCTTCACGGAATGACACGTGAACCCACGAAAAGTCCTTTTCATCTATCAGCTGATCAAAAGGCAATTCCTGCCGGATGATCTCGAATAGCTTCCGGTTTTCCTCCTTACTTCCTACCGTAATATCAGCCGCCTCGCCTATTCGGTGTTGACTGGATGTCGCACCGTTAACGCTCCGATTGAGAATAGCACTTCGATAACCGGAACTTACCCGGATGGGCTTACCGTACTTTTCCCGAAGCGGGTCGAGAACATTCTCAACCAGCTTCGTTAAATTGTGAATAGCTTCGGCCGTTGGGTAATTGTCGATTCCACGCGCTACGGCCGTATCGCTGTGGCTAAGTTCTTTGATTGTAAAATACTTCATTTTGTCGCCTCCTTTTGATAATTAGTTAAAAACGGTATGTGCTTGATAAACTCGACGCTAACGACGTAATACAGGAACGATACAACTTTATAGAATGCAGTTCCGGACGTAGCCATTAGTTTCAAATTGCGTAGAATATTCACGCCATAAAAGTAGAATATTGAGTAAGTTATAAACGATACGCATTGTAAGGCCCCGTCCGGATTTCCTTTGTGATCGCCGATAAAGTAAATAGCGGCTACAAGCAGAAAAAAGACCATCGCTTCAATGATACACCGGAATGCCTTCTTTAAACTGAAACTTTCATTATTGGCCAGTAGGCCGGCGGCCAGACCAAACAGGAAGTTAAAGAAGAAAAGAGCAACAAGACTTTTAATATCTCCGCTGATCGGGTTTAAGTAGGCTGCTAACCCGGTTAGCAAACCTACAAATAGATTTTTCATGTAGTCAATCATCGTGTTTTACTTTTGTTTTATTTAGTGGTTTTCTTTGAGGACACCGCCGGAGTGATCGTTTGCTTAACTTCTGCTGTGATCTGATCGAATACTTCAAAGTGCGCTGCAACATTCTCCGACTCCGGAAGAGACATTTGTTTGCTGCCCGATTCTAACAGCAAATACCCGATATACCGCCCGGAGGTTACGGGTTGCTTACCTGTAGGGGTGTCAATCTCTTCCGTGACCGTTTTAATGATTTCACAATGAAGACGACTGAGATTATCGTTATTGACACTGTAGTTTACATTGTACTGATAATCTCCTGAAACGGCTTTACCGTTTACTTGAACTGTTCTTGATTCTTCTTGAAACATAATTTATTGATTTTGAGAGTTAATAATTACTTTGTCTAATTCATTATAAATAGCGGTTTTCACCACTGCGAGTATCGGAGCCGGATCAACGTAATTTCGAATGATATTTGCACCTTGTTCGTCAACTTCAACTTCACCTTCTTTATATATCCGTTGGGCAAACTCCAATTCACCCAAATCGGGTGTATTACAGTAAATAGCGTTTCCTACTGTTTTAGCTACGTCGAACTCTTTAATTTCTCCGTCAATAGCTGTTTTTACTTTAATTCTTCTAAAATTGATTTTCATATTCTATTTCTTTTGAATTTATTATTGTAATCTGCGCTCACAATGGGCATTTACCAAACATTGCGACCTACAACGAACACACGGAATGGACAATCACGGGGCCCGTTGTTTGCGTCAAGCATTAAAACCTCAAAATAAGAGTTGTTTTGTGTCTCTACCTGACCGAATACCCAGCCATACCCCCCTAAGCCTTGTACTAAAACAGCGTACTGCAGATGCTTCAAACTGTGGTATATCCTGTATTTTCCAGTAGCTATTTTCTGTGCACTGGTTAAGGTGCACCCGTTGCCCCATTCATTAGTGACTGTACCCGCTTGATATACATATCCGGTACACAGCATTCCGGGAGCGTTCCACTTTTCACCGCCCCTTTGGGCGAAAATATGACTTCCATACGATTCTATCGAATTTGCAGTGCCTGCGTTAGCTAAACATCTTAGAGCAAAACCGGAACTTCCGTATGATTCAATACTTAGACCACTGTAATTGTCGTTTCGTATGGACATCAATGCTGTGCGTGAAGTTGTAGGGCTGTCCCCCTCTTCGTTAATACGAAGGAATTTATTACCGGACATGTTTAACAGGATCTTAGCCTGCGAATTGCTTGCCGAAACAAGAGAGCCTCCCGATATATTCCAGGCACCGATCTTTGCACCATCAGTTACCGTAAGGTTTCCGGTTGTGATCCTCTGTGCTGAAAATGCCTGTGCCACCACTTCCGCAGCTTCAATCACATTGGCAGACAGTTTGCCGTTTGCATTGATGGCGGCTGTCTGTTGACCTGCATTGTTTTGAAAGAGAACGTTGTCTGACTTCAAAACGATCTTGCGGGAGGTGATGTTGATTCCGGTTTCGACTAAGCCGTTTTGGGTGGCGGTGACACGACCGTCTGCGGCTTCGGCTTTGTTATTAGCTGTGCCTGCTAAGGAATTGGCGGAATTTGCCGTTTGTTCTACTACGCTTAATTTTGCGTGGTCTGAACTTAGAGTTAACTCAGCCGCACTTAATCGCCTACCTTGATCATCCACTTTGTTTGCAGTTAAAGCTATGCTTTCCTGCGTCTGCTTTATTTCGGTATAGTATCCGTATGTGCGGACGGGTTCAGTTCCATCGGTGCGAACGGGGAACGATGTATTATACGAACCGTGATAATCGGTTTGATAAACGTTGATTACGTTTGGGTCAATAGTATCATCTACTGTTACGTCATACATAGAACCGCCCCTAATACCCATTCTACACGTAGACGTTTCAGTTATTTGTCCCAAATCAACAACTATCTTTGCACCCGCAGAAGTCCATGCTTTAGTATAGTCAAAGATATTGGTTACTGCTGGCAACGAACCCCAACCCGAACCGGACATCTCAAACGTTAAGTTCATAGAAAAACCGCCATCATGAGTACCGTATGAAGGTTTTCCGTATCCCGCATCAAGAGGCCTACTTATTTCCACCCTTGTTTTGTGGTAAACCGGAATACTTATAACCAACGGGAAAAACTTATTATTGTCCCATCCTCTTAAATCTATTCGCTTTGATATATGCCTATTGGTGGTACTATTAATAACACCAATATCACCAACAACAGACGTGATACTTTTTTCAGTCTGTTCGATGCGTGAAGCAAGTCCGGTAACACGTCCATCAACGGTATTTATCTTTTCAACGGTGGATGTTATCTTACCTTCGACTACACTAATTTGACTATTGGTATATTCAGCGCCTTTGTAAACTGCATCCTGAAAATTAGGACTCCATGCGGTTGCAATTTCACCCGCTTCTACTTTAAAGTCTTTCACATATATATAAGCCCATGATATTTCTTGTATATCAACAAAATTATATATACCGCTTTGCTCTTCTGTATTGTTCGTAACATCGAAAGTGTGCTTAAAATAGCTCCATGTATTTTGTGCATTAGACCTAACAATATACGGTTCAGAGTCACAAATATCCAATCTAAAACCAACTGGGGTATTTTGGCTACCTTTAATCCATCCGGAAACAGTGTATTTTCCGGGTATAGGCGGTATAACATTAGGTATTCTTACAAAGGACTGACCGCCTTTTGCACCCACCAAATGAAATCCGTGTTCACTTATAAGCCTTGTTATAGTCATTGACTCAGAACTCATTTGATTAAGCGGTGAACTCGTGTAGCTATACAAATTGTTAGCACCTATACCCAAATTTTCTACCTTAGTTTTAACGGATAGTTCAATTTTCCCGTCAACGGCAAGTATTTGTGTGTCGGTGTACTTTTTTGACTCAGTGAAAGAATCTTTAGGGGCAGGCTTCCATCCGGTCGCCGTGTCTCCTATTTCTATTTGAAAGTTATTGATCCGGCAAACTGATCCAGCGCCTAACTGTATATATGCAATAATATCAGTATCCAAAGAGTCCTCTATATCTTCGGGGACTTTGATAGTGTGAACGTACCTACCTTTGTCAGCCGTGGGGCTGGTAGAATCTACATACTTAAATGCGCCGATATAGTAATATTGGGATGTGCCCGATTTATAAATAGCTTTTTCAAGCCCGAACCTTTGTGATGATCCCATCTTTAGATTGCTATACGCATAGTCGAACGAGATTGTTAAGGTTTTGCCTTTTAAATCCGTCCACGCTTTCGATAACTGAAACGCATATTGTGCGCCTGATCCATCCAACGCCTGTTGGGATTGTAACATCAGATTTTCGCCTCCGATATTTAATTTTCTTTCAGTTGCAGACGGTATCCAATTAGCTACACCCACACTACCCTCGGTGATTACAGCCCATTTAATGTATGTCTCCGTTGATTCCTGTTGGGGAAACTTATAGAAGTAGAAATATGCCCCATCCGGATTAATAGGCGTTATAGGCTGCGAAAGTACCGTTTCTTCTGCGCTTTTCGGCAAAGTGCCTATCCAGCCGTACGAAGGATTGTTATACGCCCTGATAACATCAGAGTCCGCACACTTATAGCACACTGTAAGGGTATAGGTTTTGCCTGCTTCTAAATGAACGTCATACTTATACGCTCCCATTTGATAGGGGTTAGCATTTAGTTTGTGGTTAGAGTCGTAAAGCAGATTAACGTCCGCTACTTTCATACTGCGTATGGCAAGCTCGATCTTTCCCGGTATAGCCGCTAACTCGGTAGCAATATTACTAAACTCCTGTTCGATGCTCTTTCCATTTGTCAGAATGAAAATCCCTTTCAGGAAACAGTTCATCGCATACAGGCCGTATCCGGAGGGTTGGAAGTCAGCCGGAAAGTCTGTATCCGTCATGCCATCGAGACAACCCAAAATCACTTTGTTCTTTCCGGCCAAAGACGTAGAGTTTACCCCGTCCAGTACAGAAATGCGCGGTTTACCATCTTCCGAAGCGGTGAGATACAAAATACCCTGTCTGTTCGGATTCGTGAGGTTACCCATCTGAACCAGATCATCACCAATGGCCGGAGTTGTACCATTGGGAAAAACGGATTTAAGTATGAGAATCGAATCATCATTCACCGAGGCAACCGGAACCCAGTAGTATTTAACGTGTCCGGATGTGTAGACCTGACAACGTACCAAGTCATCAGTGACAAACATCATGTCGCCCTCTATACCTAAAACATAGTAAGCCGGATCACCGGATGTTTCCGAAACGGACTTAACACGCCCGTTAGCGGATGAAATCACCAGACCGCCGTTAACCGCACGAACTTTCGAAATGATAAGTTCAAAAATGGTCATGGCCTTACGGACTACGGCATTATCTATTTCAAGGTTCCAATCCCCATTGATAGCCTTGTATAGCTTCATCCCTTCACCCATCAGTCCGGGGATGAATCTTTCTGAACTGATATAGTCCTTGACTATGGTTTGAAACAGGGTTGCGACGTGCTCAACATTCAGATCGTATGTTTTTGCAAGTGCCTGAACGAGTAAATTTAAAGTATGCGTGTCACCTTTAGCCCAAATATCCGCGCCTGTTGAAATATTCCCTTCCGAATGGAGTGTGCCAACACTGGCCGATCCGGTTACTTCCAATGTAGCGGCTTTAATTTTCATCCGGGCAACTAAAGATTGTAATTCCGCGTCGCCACTTTCATTGATAAACGCAAGATCATTGCCAATCAACAGACCTTTCAGGAAAGTGATCGTTTCGGCTGCTGTATCCGCTTTTACTTTACTCAGGTAAACATCATCCAACTTCTTCAAAGCCTCTTTAATCGCTGCATCTATCTCTTTTAAAGTGCGCTTTGAAGAAAGCGTATTATCATCGGTTAATTCCGTGGTTGTATCCGATTCGGCAATGATACGCGAACGGATCTCTAACAGCGTCCGGAGCGATGACAGTACGTTGCTATCGGTAAACGACTTTGTATCGGTAGCCTTTACAATGTCAATTGAAGCACCTCCACCGCCTCCGCCGTTAACAGTAACGCCGCCAGTCGTCCGGGTGATAACAGTCCCGGTCGGATAGTTCTTTGACCGGGGCTTTGCGGGTATGGATGTAGTTTTAATATCTACCATTTTCAATCATCTTACAATTAAACTGATTCATCGCGAAGTCAATTGTACCGCCCGTGATCGTAAACCGTTTGTTTGGCTGAAACTTATCGGTTATAGTTGTGATAGGCGTAATTGCTTCGTCATCTACCAGTATTTGCGTAAGCTTAAATTTGGTAGCTCCGTACTGATTAATAATGCGCCGGATCAAATGCTCTTCCGGCCGGACTAATTTCTGCTCAATGGAAGAATAGAGATTGTCGGTTAGGTAATTATCGCCTAACATTACTTTGCTGTAGCACGCACCGTCATTGTTGTAACTGGATATTTTAAATTCGATTTCGTCCAATTCGTTAATGTAATCTTCATTCACGACGTTTTCATACGTACGATCCGAGTTGTCAGATGTTTCATCGTCATCTGGTCTATGATATGACAGTTTAAAACCTTTCACCAGTACGCCTCCTACTCGGAACGACTGTCCGATAGGGGTTAGTAACGTAAATTCAAAATCACCTCTCAAAACCCGGTCTATTGGTATTATAACTCCCGTTACCCCTGAATAGGGCATATCTAAAGTTTTTTGATTTATCATAGGGTAATAATCCTGCTTTGCACCCGTCCTATCGTAATCCAGTTTAAAAGTATATCCAGGATTAGCCGCCCATTCATTCGGCTGTCCGGCACCCGGTCTCAGGCTTCCGTAATACATGCTCCCTATACGAATTTGAGCGTAAAGATGTGTTGGCGTACTGCTGTTATCCCAAGGTATCATATCGTCTACGTTTATAAACTTATAGCTTCCGGATACGCAAAATATACCTGTCGAATATACAGCCGCCGCACCCTTTATTGTCATGACTTTCCCTCCGCCTTCGTTAGGTGCATCGTTGCCGTATCTCTCTTTAGGCCATTTAATTTGAATTACATCGGTAAACGAATAGTCGGATATATCCGGTTTGCCATCCTCTATTTTATAGTTACAATACCTTTCCAATATCCCGCCTTCGAACTCGTGAGCGCCATAGGCGTAGAGCTCTAAATCCTTATTTGTAATGATCTTCCCTTCGTTGTATAAAAACATATCCCAATTCTTGGGGTAGAGATATTTCCGGTAACACCTTCTATCGAGGCGGCTATTTAATCTGGACAGGAGTTTTTTATCTTTCTTGAAATCCTCATCAGGTAATAAATTTCCAACCGGATAATTACTGTCTTTCACAGTTACCTTATTATAACCACCCAGAATATCGAGCGTATGATTATCGCCGCTAAAAGTTACTTTCTGGACACTGATAGTAAATCCCCTCACAGTTGTATATGTGGAAAAGTCCAATGTGTACTTATAGTAATCACCTGCATGATCTACATCTACGAAGTAAAGGTCACCCTTCCAATCTACACAAGTCCAATTGAGGAATTTGCATATCTCCTCAAGTACCTCTTTTAATTTCATTGGTTTGTCCTCTTCATCAAAGAAGTTCTGTTCACTTATCGTCATATCCTGCAGAACATTTGCCCAAGCCGTATAATTCGATTTATCCTTTGCGTAAACATGTGGAATATATACGTTTGAATAAGAGCCGCGAGATTCAGAAACGCAACGGGTTAATAATTCCCACAAAGTTACAAACCCTTTTTCCGCCTCGTTTTTGGTTTTATAATCTATATATTCCAAAACGGACATAGCGCTGATACATTCAATCTCCAATTCGAAAATTGTGCCGCTATAATCTTGCGTGTACAACTCCGGCTTGATAAAGCCACACCACATCACTATCCCGGACCGCTTAAATATTACCCGATATTGCCTGTATCCGGTAGAGTAAAGACTTTGTAAATAGTCAGTCCCAACCACTCTTATAGTAGCCGTTGAAAAACGAACAGGAACATAAAGAAAATCATCATCTGCAATCTCAATGGAAAAAGGAGCTTCGCCACTACCTGTCAATTCGGTAACTTGTCCCGTATAGTCCTCTTTCTGGATTTCTACCAAGCAACTATCTCCTTTCCGTGACCGAAAAGGGAGTGTATATATTGTGCCATAATTCATAATGGTTTCTTTCCTTGTTTTTTCAATGTGTTATTTACAGAAAGTATAATATCCGGCCCGACTACTCTGGCTTTTCCAAACTCTACCTGAACTTTATTTTCAGATGGTGCAATCAACCTGGCAAGATGCCCTACCGATGGCGTAATATTTGGCTGGCTAACATCCAATCCAGCGTATAACTTTGAATTGAGCATTTTAAATAGGTTCGCTTGCTGTGAACCGTTCAAAATCATTTCACCCGAATTGACCCGAGCTAATACCTTATCGCCTCCGAACGAAATGCCGGGAACAACGCCGCCTGTCTCGAATTTGGGAAGACTTGCAAAAATGCTTGTAACCGTCGCTATTACTGTCGCTATCGCTCCAAGATTTGCCGGGAAAGGTAAAGCGAAAGCACTTGCAACCCCTTGTGCGGTTGCCAATGATTGAAGTTGTACAATCATCTGAGAAATTGAACCCATAGCATTAAACATGAAAGATACACCTTCATTACCAAACTGTTCGGACATTGAAGTCATTGAACCGAAAGAATTTGCAATACTACCCAGGGATTCAGCATATAATTTATTTAAATCAATATCCTTTTTCTTGATAGGAGATTCGAATTTAGACAATTTAAAACCTGTATCATTATGCTTTAGTCCCAATTGATCACCCGGACGATTAATGGAAGGTAACCCACCTTTCATGTCTCCGTATTTTCCTTTGAAAACTTCCTGCTCAACTACTATTTTAATATTAACCTTTTTCTTCTCGAGTTCGTTAATTGCAGCTTGAACAGTTGCACGAGCCTGCATCGTTGTTTCTTTAGACAGTTTTTTATTAAGGCGAGATATTTCCGCATCATACCATGCAAGTGTATCCTTTAAGGGTTTTTCATCTTTGTCTTCTGGATCTTTCCCGCCTGCCTGCGATGCTCTATTTGCGGTTTTTGTCATTGATTCGTAGGCTTGTTCGGCTGCAAATGCTTCTGATCTTATACCATATAATTTCTTTAACCATTCATCGCTCTCTTTAACAAGCATACCATTATATACTATAGCATCTTGATATTTTGCTATCATGGGAGCCATGGCCTTATTATAAGATTCATAATCAAGCGTCTTTACCGTTGACCAGCTTCTATTCATACCTGCCCCAGTCTCTACAGTCTCCACTTTTGTATATTTCTTACGTAGTGCGGCTTCCACATTTTTAAAATATTGGTACTCTTTTTCTGCTTGTTTCTTTTCGGTGTCCCCCATGGCGCTGACATCGAAACGGGAAACCCTATCTACACTCACCATTGATACGTCGGCCGCACTTATTCCGGTGGATGCAGCAACAAGCGCCTGCACCGCTTCTGTAGATCGTCTGCCGAGTTGGTCTACAATTTCCCGTTGATCCTTTAAAACATCATCCAGTCGCTTTTGGGCTTCATCTTTTTGGGCTTCTGTTGAATCTTTGTCTTTTAGTATTGTTATTTGCTTTTGAAACTCCGCCTGATTTTTCATATTAAAATAGCCGTACGACATCTTTGTATTTCCAAGCTGATCCATCGCATTGTAAGCCTCACGAGCCTTCCGTATAGTTTCATCCAATCCATTAAAAAACGGTGTCCAGTCCCCCGAACCAATTGAATAGAAAAAATTGTCTACAGTACCCTTTAGACCTTCAATAGTCCTATTGTATTCATCGCTTAGTGTTTGGCTGCTATTCATTAGTTTATTGAATCCCTCATAAGCCCCCACCGCAATACCCAATGTTCCGGCAAACTTCAACACGCCTGCCCCGGCGGTTTTCGCCATACTGGAAATACCGCCTTGAAAGCTATTAACCGAACCTTTGGCCCGATTCAAATTTGCGTCAAAGTCATTCGTTTTAAGTAATAGTCGTGTTATTATATCAGACATGATTCATTTCTTTTTCGATTAGTTTTGCTTTTGCCCTCAACCGTTTCACTTCTTCATCCGTAACGGACGTGCACTTCTTTTCGTCGTCCGCTTCATCCCATGGGAAACGAAGTACATCCGATTGCTTTAGTTGTTTTGTACTATTCGCCTGAGCGATGACATACGCAATGATCCGGGTCTGCTCCCAGCTTTCCCGGTTACGCCTGCCTAATCCTTCTAAGAAGTAGCGAACTTCTGCGAGCGTCATCCGGTCGAGGAAATAATCAGGTGCAATACCGCCCTCACCTACAACGCGGGCGTAGAGTTCCCGGATACTGCACGCTTCTTCGGAGTCGTCTTTTTTTTTGTGCTATCTGCTGCCTGTTCAAGTAGTTCAATCTCTTTTACGAAGAACTCTTTGAAAGAGAGAAACAGAGCCGGATCAGACTCGCACGCCTCTATAAATTCATCAAAAGGCATTAAGAATGTATCTTTGTTGTTTGCCAGAAGAATAGAGTAAAACAGTAGGTATTCATCCAACATCCGGCCGAATGCAAACTGCCTTCCGGTGAGATTTTCGAAGATAAAGAAGGCGCGCAATGTATATTTTAAAATGTACTTCTGTTTTTTGATAGTGATCGTTTTCATTTATGATAAGTTTATTTGTTGGAAAAAAGAAAAGGCGGGCTTTCCGCCCTTTCATCATTTACGCGGTCGGATCATCTACTATACCTCCATCTCCGGATACTCTGGGGCTAAGTTTTCCCGTGCCTTCGAATGTAGCGGAAAAAGTTGCTTTATCGCCATCGGGTGCGTTTAATTCCAGATTTGTAATCAAAACATTACCGGAGTAAGATGCGGCTGGAAGAGTCCAACCGGAAGAGGGACCTTCATCTGAATCCGCGTTTGCCGGAATACCGAATTTTGCTTCAATAGGCTTGCGTTTTAACATTAAGTCCAAAAGGACATCATAGCCGTTTACTTTATCGTCTGCACTGAACAGGTTTTCACTTGAACCGTTCCAAGACAATTTTTTAATGTCCTTTTCCGTCCAAATACCGGAATCTTTACTTTGCGTGTCAATCGTTTCGGCCGAAATTGACAATTTACAGGATGTAGCCAATGCCAACGCCTTTCCGCCGACAAATAGCATGAAATCTTTTCCTAATACTGCATTTGCTTTCATTGTTTTCAATATTTAAATGTTAGTTACTCTACTGAATCCGTCTCAATTTCAAATGTAAGTCGCTGGATGAAAGTTTCTTCAATGAAATCTTCATCGGCGGCGATAAGTTTAGCGCCTGTTACTTTGAAATCGTCGTATTTACCCCGCTTCCCTTCAAGCGCTTTGCGTGCCGCCTCAATAACCTCGACTGAATTTGAATAGTTATCGCTGGCGGCAATAACCTCAATAGTGACACTATCCCCGCTGGCATATCTATCCTTTGTATAAGCTGGCGTAAGTGCACTACGCTTATACAAAACGAACGGGAAAGAAGTAGCGTTTTTAGTAGAAATAGGATAAATCCTATCCCCGACAAGTTGCGTTAAACTTTCCGACTCACTGAGTTTTGAGAATGTATGTTTGCTGATTGATAAGCTCATTTCTTTTTATCTATTACTTTTTGTATTGAATCCAAAATGTTTCTTTCCAGTGAGTTCTCAGCCTCACTTTTTTTAGAGTCTACTGCGCTTTTAAAGAAGTGAGTAGCCTCTATAATACCTCTGTTTGCCCCTCTATTGGTAGCTCGTTCTTTCGTACCGCTTTCGAAGAATTTCAAAACAAACTGTTTTGAACCTTTCCGCCGTTTGTCGAGTAAGTCAACTCGTGCGCCGGACGCATTACGGTAAACTGCAATATTTATTTCTTTTTTCAATCCAGCCCCACCAGGAACAGATGCAACCCAATTTTTTTGCGCTTGCTTTCGAATGATACTTGCAGATTTACGGAGTCCGGATTTAATAGCCTTCTTTGCCTCCTTGTCATTCAGTGCGGCCAGTAACGCATTAACCTTAGAGGCGTCAACCTCAACCCGGTAAGATGCTTGTACGATATTACTCATTGATTAATTCTGCTTCGATGGTTATAGAGTGTGCCTTTCTATCCGGATGGATGAAGGCTATTTTGTATTTACGTCCCTCGTAGACAATGCGCATTTTTTCGCTTATATCTCTGCTGTAACGTACCATGATCGTGACGGTGTGAGTGTTGAGTACCTCGCCGTTTATCTCTTTGCGCGCACCGGATTTATATCGGACACACGCACGCTTTTTGAAAGCTTCCGTCCATCTCTCAGACGTACCGCCCAAAGCGTCGCGAATCGCCTGAGAATGTAGAAAACTTATAATTTCTGTCAATAGTCCCGCTTGCATTATGTATATCGTTTTAAGGGTTGAAGTAAGAAGGCAATATGACCCGGAATGATATTAGGCGATGCGAAAGTTATATCTTCACGGTTCGCATAATAGTTTGCAGCTATAATACGAATGGCATGCCAGATTCGCGGGTCTATCCGGTCGTCTTTAACGAACGATTCAATCGGGGCATTAAGATAAGCCTCAATACTGAGTTGTACCGGAATGATCAACCCTTGTATATAAGTGTCGTCATTGTCGAAATCAACATTAAGATGTTGCTTTAACTCTTCAAGTGTTACGTATTCTTTCATCTTAAAAAAATGAAGAAGGCCGAGGCCGAAGCCCCAGCCTTTGATTAATACTTAGTTTTGTCGTTATGCCTTCTTTGCTATGGCAAAAGCTTCGCTTCGTGCAGTCACAATATCATAATCAGAGTTTAAAACGAAGTTTACAATATTGCTTTTGGCCTGTGTATAGGGGTCAATCACCAAGTCAATATCGCCAAACTGCCCGATGGCAACATAAGAGAACACACCAAAACCGATAGTATCGGTTGCCATGTAGGAGGTGACAAGTACCGGATAACCATTAATCTTGCCATCTTCAAGAATCATTTTAGGTGATCCTTTTTCAATCGGAGTTGATTTTAGCTGTCCATAAACAGCCGGAGTACAAACATATGCGGCAGTTCCGTCGGTTACATCGACACCCTCAGCCATAACCGCCGTTTCCAATGCGACAACATTAGCAAAAGACGGGGAGTCTGTATATGTTACAGAAGCGTCTTTAACGAATGGGCCGGAACTGGCGCCTTCTAACTGTGTACCTGAAAACATCCATTTGTTCAGAAGTCGTGCACTTCCGAGTGAAATTTGTTTCAAGACAACATCTTGAAGCGAGTAATTAGTCTGACTGATAGCACGTTTTGACACTGGAACAGAGATAGACACACGCTTAGGAGTTGATTTTATTTTTCCGAGTGAAAGTTTTGTATCTCCAATTGCGGCGTTTTCACCCGCAATACTGGCCTCAATAGCCTGTAAAGTGGGGAATATAAGCTCCCCTACAAGCCCGCTTTGCATTTTGATACCCAGCTTATTAATGATAAGCCCTTTTTCCAGCGGGTCAATGATTTCACCGATTGTAACAGGCACGATATCAGCAACGGTAGCTGTATCGGTCACAGTCAAACCGCGTTCAACTACTTTGATTCCGTCCTCAGTGACAACCCCGTTATAGTCATCAAGTGATCTATGATATACCACATCGTAAACCGCTTGCGGAAACAATGCTCTTGTTGGAGTAATCCGATCTCTTTCCGGTTCAGTATCGAGACTTCTACGTTCGATCTTCATTTGCAGCAAATCTTTTTCATTTTTCAAAGCTGCAAAAGTCTTGGATTCATCCTCGGTGAGTGATCTTTTTTCGACTTCTGCCGCATCAAGCATTGTGCGCATTTCTTCTTTAATTTCTGCAATTCTGTTAATTTCCTTTTTCATTGTTAGATAAATTTTCGTAAGTTATTAATTTGTTCTTTGTAGTAATTATCTGTTAGTGAACTGTCTATTTCCTCTAAACTTCGCAAAGTGACGTCCGTTCCATAATAGGCAGGGTTGGCAACAATCGAAATATCTGAAATTCGATCTATTTTGTGAACGATTCGATAGAGTAACCCGTCCGACTTCTTGTACGTGACGTTCTTTTTGTCATCTGTAGAATAAGCAAATGATGAACCGTACAAATCACCTCTTGAAATCATTTCTACTGCATAGTCGCCATCCGGAGTATTAGGAGCGGATAACTTATATCCGAGTCCGTAATCATTCACCATTAAAGAAAGAGAACCGGTTCCATATCTTGAACGGGCTATCATCCGTTGTGCGTTATGCTCAATCAGTGCCCTTATATCACATGATTGAATTAACTCGTCTGTTATGGCGCCGCGCTCGATCACTTCAATAAAGAAGCACTTTGTTTTCTGGTCAAAATTAAGCCTGCTCTCCTGATCGAATACGGCGGCAAAGCCTTCTATCATCCGGCCTTCCGAAATCTTGGGTGATGCTATATCCGTATAACTTCTAATTTCCATACCGTTTTTACCATATGTTTTTTATTCATTATTTGGTAGCTCGCTTTTATTTTCCCCGGAAGATTCACCTCTGATTTTAGGACTGTCAATCGGGGCGACATTGCAACTGGTCATAACAGTATCACCACCGGGAACAGGTGGCAATCCTTTCATTGCCCGTAAATGGTTTGTGGTAAAAATACCAAGTTCGTAGCCTCCTTTCATGTAGGTTATCTGCGTTGCGAGATCAGTTTGGTACAAAACATCAATATCGTAGCGGATACGGTACAGATGCGATACACTGTCAGGAATTAGCTTCACATTGAGTTCCGCCTCAAACTGTTTGAGAATAGGAAGTAATGTGTCAGTAAGGAATGACACTTGTCCCATTTCTGAGGCTTTGTAGTTTGTGGGTTGTCCGGCAAAGACCTTATCAGGATGTACGCCGAACATGCGGCAAATCTCTAAAATAGAGTGCTTCATCTGTTCCAGCAATTGAGAGTCAATCGGATTTATCGAAAGCTGATGAAAAGAAGCGTCGCCGCTTACTGATACGATACCCCGGCCGGAATTTAATTCATTCTCGATCCGTTCGGCAACACTTGATGTCTGAGTATCAGTCATACCGGCAATTCCCTGAGTGCCTTCTTTGGCTCCTGAAACAATACCTTTTATCTTGCTTCCATTTTGAAAAAGATGGAGCGCTTGATTATCTGCGCTGCCCCCAATGCTGAGTACGCGGGAACCGTAATAGATTGTACTTACTCCTGTGTAACCTCCATCGAGACTTTTGTTTTTAAGATGTATAACATCATCAGCCTCAAAGGTTCCGTTTACTCTGTTGATAGGGTCGCAAATCTTATATATATTGCGAAACTTGTCATAAGTTACGGTATTAGGCGCACACAGTATAAGTTCGCTTATTTCTCCCCATGTCCTGCGAATAAAAATGTAGGCATTTCCAGCCAACACAACCTGTATAACTGCATTCTGCATCAGGTCATAAGAGTTTTGCCTTAAATTCGGGCGGCGCACAAGCAGTTTGTATAGTTCGTGGCGTTCATCAACAGAAAAATATCCGTCTTGTTTTCGTTCTATCAGCAAAGGCAGTGAGGCTATTGTTCCGGAAAGGATGGAAACGCATCTGTATACCGCCGCAAGTTGCATTGCTTTTTCGGACGAATTTACATTAACGGGTTGAGCTGGAACGGAGGCTATACGTACATTTGCATTTGTGTTACCCTGATTTTGAGCAATACTTCCATTGCCTAAACCTTCGGAAATACTACGTATTTGTCTTGTTAGAATATTGAAAATCTTCATATTTTAATTTGTATAAGTGTTAAACAGGTAAAATGTCATAAGATTCGTTATCGTTGAATCGATCTTACTATTATGCGTTCGTTTGATCGGCTTTTTATTCATGTTTCTATCTTCGTCAAGAACGGCATTACCAAAGCAATACGGCGTTATTGGATTCGGGTCAAATGTTATTTTATTGCGATGCAGCGCGAGTTCAAACGATTCTATAGGGCTTGTAAACGTTCCGTATGTTTGTTTTACCGGGCTTATGTAGTCGTTTGCATAGCCAACCGATGCGGATAATAGATTTACGAACTCAGCCGACTTATATGGGTCATATCCAATTCCGAGAATTTTCAAGTACTTTGCCCGGGATAAAATATCATTCACGATCATTTCGTAGTCAATCACTTCGCCCGGACATAGCTTCAAATATCCGGACTTGACCCATCCTTCATATAATTCCCGGTTAGGGTGTCCGGGCAAAGCGCCTTCCGGAAAATAGTAATCCGTAACGGAATGAAAAGACTTAGTATCCGGGGAATAGATATTGTACGTTACAGTTGAAAAGTCATCACGTACTGATAAATCAACTCCTACCATCGTAGGCGGGTGACTTGTGATCTTATCCACAGGGATAGCCCTAAACCGTTCCTCGATCTCCCTTGCTTCAATCCATTTCGTTTCAGAATTGACCGCAAAGATGTTAAGGAGCTTTGTGCGAAACTCTAATGCGTCAGGTGCGCTATATAGCGCCTTTTGATAAGCGTTCTTGTAAAAGTCCTCGTAAACCGTGATCCCCATGTGGGGTTGTACTTTATACCACGTTGCCGGATCACCTTCTTCATCGTCTATGTCGGGTTCAAAGATGTGGGCGAAAATAGAATCGTTCTCAGCCTCACCGCGTAGAATGGCTTTATATATTGAAAGCATTTCAGTGAACGGGGTTGTATGCTTGTCTGAGGCGGTTGTTATTACGATGGTCAAAGGGTTGAGCCGTGCGCCCATTGAAGAAGTTAAAACGTTCTTCAAAGCGGCGCTATCGGCTTGCGAATATTCGTCTACTATCACCGTGCTTGCATTAAGCCCGTCCAGTTTGTCGGGACTGGACGCCAAACACCGGGCGAAAGAGGTTTTGCCCTTTATTTTGTTATTTATGATCTCTCTGTTAATCTTAAAATGTCGCAACTTCCGGTCTAACGCTTTCAGGATGTTGCGGATTTCATCAAAACATATCTTAGCCTGATTGTAGGAATTGGCGGCAACGTATGCTTGTGCATTAGCATCGCCAAACAACAAGTCGAATACCGCCAAACTTGCGATACTTGTCGTTTTGCTGAATTTACGAGGGACAAATAGCAGAGCGTCACGAATCAGGCGTTTATTTGTCCCGGGTCTATAAAAACCAAGTATGTTCGTGAATTGAAATACCTGAACCGGAGTTAGCTTATATCGCGTCAGGCCCTTAGTGCCGGAAAACTTCAACTTTTCGTAAAACACAATAAAGCGGCGGACTTTACCGGGTCTAAAGTCATATTTATCCAGCAGATAAAAGAAACGACGGATCGCCAGTAACTCGTAAAGGTTATGCGCCTCCGGGTTGCCTATACATCCGGCTATATAAGTGTTTAACCGGATATCCGCTTTATCTAACTGATAAGAGTTTATATCAACGGAGCGCAATACGTCAACGGTAGCAGTCTTTAGCTGTATAAGTTCCTCCTTATTCATAGTCATCCGCCTTGTTTACTTCGTCGATTAATTCGGTTACTTCGTCGGCTTCACCTGATGCAAGGGTCTGCAATGTCAAGCCAAGTTCGCGCAACTGCTTGCGAGTAGCTTCAAGCGCATCAAACAGAGTCTTAAAAGCCGGATGTGCAACCAGCTTTTCATTATTCTCGCGGGTTATCTCTTTAGTGAAAGATTTCATCCGCTTTTTTGAGATGTCAGATAGAGCAATCCGGAACGCCATATAAGACCCGGCACAAAGCTCTATACACAAATCAAGTTCAGGGGTGTATGTGCCTTGTGCTTCCATTGCGGAACGGATTTTTTCTGTTATGTCGTCTAAAGTTGCCATGTTTTTACGCGCTTTTTACACGTATGTTTTTTAAGTAAGTATTTGGTAGCTCGTAGATTGTAACGGAAAATGTCACCCCCAACGGATACCCCCTCGTTTTGAAAATTCTCCGTGCGTGTAAAAACAGGTGGGCGTGGGTTTGAACGGCCTGTTACCCTCAAAAAAAAGACCACCCCGCTTTGTATATATACAAGAAGATCTTTATCTTTGCAATAAATTTTACAATATAAATCTTGCACAAATGAATACTAAGAACATTTCCTACATACTTTCAACTATAAGTGTGTTCGCTTTCATGTATTATTATTTCTCGTTAGTTATGATTTGGCATTGTTTGGCGCCATTTGATTTGGATATGACAAGTATTATAACATGGGATGATATACAATTTACTTTTGCTTCTTTTTTAATACCGTCACTCTTTTCTTTTTCTATTGCGTTTGGTGGAATATCACTAATTGCTGCCCCTCTGCTTGATTCATTAAAAGAGCGGAAAGATAAGATTTTAGAGTCTTTAAGTAAGTATATAAGAAGATATTCTAAAAAGAGGTGTTTGTTTAATTTGGGGGGATTATTGTTTTTGATATTAATAATTGTCACAACTTCGTTTATACTAGACTTATATCCAGCAGCAAGTATCTATTATATAATTGCAGGCGCTGTCTTTGCATATTGCAAATATGGAAGAGGTGATATTATTTTTCATTTAATGATTTTCATTGCCATGTTATTTTTTTGCTCTGATGTAAAGAAGAGAATACCTCATTTCTATAATACTACTGTTAAAATTGAGTCTATTAATGGAGATATAATAGAAACGGATGCACAACATAGATTAGTTTTTCTAGGTACTAAATATATTGTCGTTCAGGAAGACTCGACAAATGCGAAATTATATCCAACTAATGGAATAAAAAATATAGAATGGATCAATAAATAGTTAAGAGGGTACGTCAAAAGTAGACGTACCCTCTTAATTTCATTTCAAAAACTTATCCGCAAAACGCTCTGTTGCCCGTCTATTGTTTGCCTGAATTGCTTCTTTCGAATGGCTAAACGCGCGTCGGTGTATCTCAGAGTGGCACGCATGGCAAAGGCTCTGTAAGTTCGTTCGATCAAACATAAGGTGTTTCATTCCGAGTTCATGCGAAACGGATTCAACCGGGGTTTTGTGGTGTACTTCGGTTGCAAGCGTACTTAATCCGTTCGCCTCGCACACTTCGCAAACCGGATTAGTTCTCAGCTTATCGCAACGTAGGTTCTTCCAGCGCTGCGAGTTGATCATTTTAATGTAATATGGGTTTCTGCTCATTGTGTTTTATTTATTTGTTCATAGCTAAATAATATCCTATCGCATTGATAACATGCGTGCAGTTCCTTTCTGGTAGCTTCAATATTATTGGTTTCAATGTTCACATAATGCGTATCGGTTACTTCGCCCGATACGCATTGAATCCGTTTAATTAAATACTTCATTCCAGCTTATTCATACCAGCAAGTAAATACTTGATGCGCTTACAATTCCCATCGCATCGGGTTGACTGAGTTTCTTTCTTGTGAGTCACATTCGCACAACCCTTGCTTACTCTTGACGGGCACATCTGTTTAAATACTGTGACTGCATTTGCTATCGTTTCTTCTCTCTGTATTCGAATAGCCTCTGTTGCGACTGTTCGAATCAGGCCACGCGAACGAACTCGTTCCGTTGTGGTCTGTTGAATGTAATGTTCTGCTTTATTCATGCTTTGTCATTTTAGGTTTATACTTCCAGCCGTTCAACTCGTATACACGTTTCCGGGCTTCTTCTCGGTCGATGTAAAGCGGTTCGTTACGAACGGGACTTGATGTTTGTATTTTCCCATCTGAATAATCACAGACGCATATTCTGTAATTTCGTCCATGTATAGAATATGAATATTCTCCTACTTTCATATTTGATTCCTTTCTTACTGTTTTAAATTAATTCTCCACTTCATCCCCTCTCTTTGGTTTCCGAACCGGGACGCGTAGCTCTTTTTCAGTGAACTTGCTCGACATATACCGTTCTGCATCCGGCCAGTTTGTAAAGCATAAATCTGGATCAGTATAAAGCCTTAGAAGTGTTTCGTTCAGCTTGTCGAGTGCCCCGAATCCGCTTGAATTGATCTTTTCGTCTGTTTTAAACTTGCTGTTTAAGCATTCGTAATTCTCTGTAACGAATCGGTCGATATACTTCCGGTTCTGTTCGTTCACGGGCTTATGATGTTCCGGAACGTCTTGCAAATAATTTGCGTTGATTGGTTTCTTAATCATTATTTAAAATTTAAATCGTAGTTGTCCGTTCTTCTCGTCTTTCACGTGTTGCGGCAATGCCCGTTTCGGCTTTGAGTAGTTGAACTGCCTCTCAGCCTGCGCAAAGTCGCTGAACATTTCCGTAATTTCGTCCGGTATGGGATCGTCATTTTCTTCGTGTTCCGGATCGGCTACTCTCAGAAATGCACCTACCAGATATTGCATGATTTCATAGATACTTTTGAATTTGTATTTAGCTCTGATAGCGTCGAGCCGCTTCCAGTCATCGAGGTCTATGCGAACCACTGACTTTTTAAAGTCGCCTGCTGGATTCTTATTTCTTTTTATCGGTGTCATCGTCTGCTGCTGCCTCCTAATTCGATCACATTAAACATTTCATTAATTCTATCAGCGATATAAGCGCCGTATTTAAGTTGCAAATCTTTTATTGATAGATTTGTTGTTACATGCGTTAAAGCTTCTCTCCTGAGCTCGTATCGGCACTGAAAGATATATTGCATTACATTCAACTCTGTACCGAAGTATTTTGCCGGAATGGGTTCACGCCCTAATTCATCAAAGCACATCATGCGCGGACTGCCATTGTTGTACGTGTACAATTCCAGTGCATCCTTGCCTCGCATAGAAAAGCTATTTGCAATGAATGAAGCAGAATCAATACGGAAACCTCCCATCGGATAACCGCCTTTATCCTGTCCGCTTACAAAGTATCTGTATCGGTTCATTATCTGCATAATGGTAGATTTTCCGGTTCCGATCGGGCCACAAAGCAAAATACCTTTTTCCGGGTCCAGTTTCGACCTGTCCTTTTCCATGTACAGAAATATTTGATTCATCACATTTCGGTTTGATTTGTCTATTTGAAAATTGCTGCATACAAAACGGCAACACTCTTTAAACCATTCTGCCCGATCCTTTGCGGGCACAGGGTCAGATGTCGGCCTTCCGAATGATAATAGTTGTTTGATCGACATCATTTGTTTGCTCCTTGTTTCCATTTCTACAATTATTTTTAAGTTCAAAAAGCCCTGCCCAGTTGTTGGCGATAGACTGATTAACGATTTCATTTGCTACATTCGCATCATTTCCGCTTAGTCTGACTAATTTGTCATAGCATGCCTTAACAGACCGATCGGATTTATATTTTTCTCTTCGTTCTTTTTTGTATTCCAGCCACAACAGAAAGACATCTAAAAACTCAAAAGAGATAAAAGAAAGCTCGTCGAGAGATAGAGAGAGTTCTTTTAGTTTAGTTTCTGTTTTAGTTTTAATATAGTCTGGCGCATCGGCTGGCTGATTGGCTCCCATATTGGTTGGCGCATCGGCTGGCGTATCTCCTTTCTTTTCGGTTGGCTTTTCGGTTGGCACATCTACCGTATTTTTTCCGGTAGTCGGCTTTTTCTTTGGCGATTCATCTTTGAACTTTTTAGAGAAAGAATATAAACCGACTACTCTTCTGCTTTTACCCGATTTATAATAAACCAGTCCTGCATTAATTAGAGATAACCGTGCCCGAACTAAAGTTTTCTCGTCGATATTGAGGGAACAGCATAGTTCAATGTTTGAGCAACTGAAAACGTCCTCCCAACCCTCGCTATTACAAACTGCAACTAATTCATAAAATAGTGCTTGTTCGGTAGCGGTAAGCCTGTTGCGTCTGCGTGCTCTTCGCATTTGTTCCATTAACGTATATCCATCCATATTATCGAGAAACATAATAACTGCACGGCCTTACGCCTACCGATCTAAAGACACTCAGAGCGGAGCAGTAACACATATAATTCTTTTCTTCACCTTCATACTTACACCTCCGGCAGTCCGGTTTACTTTGTGATTGAATGATTTTCTTTGCCATGATTAAACCTCCTTTATTCTGATACCATGTATGCTAAGCATCAGTTTTCTTTTGATTATATACTCTTTCGTTTTCATCCCTTTCGCATCTTCCACCACTAATTCGCCATCACGATAATAAACGAAGTCGGCATAGTAGGACAGGGACTTCTCCAATAGCTTTCTTTTCTGCAGCATCTTCCGGATTCCCTTCACTTCATAATACTCGTATTGCGCCGGAATAAGCTCGTATTTACACTGTTCCTGCAGACCAGAGATAATCCCCTTTTTCTCGAGCAGTTTCAGTTCTTGCGCCCGTCTATACTCGCGAATAGAGTCGTATCCTTTGTACTTGGTATTGTTGTATTTTGCCATCTTGATAATATTTGTTAGTAGTGGAGCGAGGCGGAATCGAACCGCCTATACTGCTGTCTTTACTGCGCGCGCCGCTGCTCTATCCTTTAAGCTACGCTCCGTTAACCGGGACTTTCACCCGGTTTGTTGTTACTTATCTTTTGAACGATATGGGTAGACATCCATAATTGCAGTTTCTTTCAATGCAATAGATTGATATTCCGCCATGGTATTTTTCATACCTTCATCTACTTTCTTCATAGCATCGCGGAGATCGGCGGCCTGTACAAGTACATTCGTATAGGTTCGTTTCTCCTTTGCGGTCTTTTCATCCAGCACAACGAAAGCAAGTCGTCCGGCATACCATTTATCGGCCGCTTCTTCATCAGATGGAAAGAGTTCGCTATAATTGGCACGTTTTATATCGGTAACGGTAAATTCGCCAGTGATAAACGGTGTCGTTTCTTCGATAATACGTGCTTCCGCTTCGGTGAAGCTGAGTGCATCGACCAAATAGGGTTCAGTAACTTTTTTGTTAACTCCGTCTGAGTCTATTTTCTCGTAACGGATTTTGCATAAAAACCAAGTGTGCATCATAATTGTATATTTTAAAATGTTATGTTAATGTGTTGTGACAGTACTTGCTAATTTCAATTTCTTTAATTGCTTTTTTAGCCTTGTTATTTGATTTTGTACCGGGACATTGCCTTTTGCTTTCGGTTTTAATGTTTCAATTTCAACCTTTATCGCTAAAACTTCCTTAGCCTTGTCGATACATTCCGGAAAATCCCGGCCACTCCGTAATGATTCGTCTATCATTTCATTTGCCAGTCGTACCCGGTCATACAACTTCTGTATGTTTTCAGTGTGATCACTCCGGTGCATTTCAAGTAGTCGCCCGTCATTTACATAGCCATCATAGATGACATAATACAGGGTATCTACATCCGGGCGACCGAGGAAATGCCCGAGAAACTGCCAATAGTATTCATCTTTGTCGTTAATTTCCTGTAGCAGTTGTAGTGACTCGATCTTTCCTTGTGACATCGGGCACTTAATCTCAACCAGTGCCGATACTTTTCCATCAAAGCCATATACATAGGCATCCGGCGAATCGCCAAAGCCTTCAAACGGCTCGTTAAATACGATGTCCTCAAAATCGGTAGTACAGGACTTGATTTCATTTAATAGCTGCGTACGTAGCCATTCCACGGCGAGCGGTTCATTTTCGTGCCCCCAATCGAAGGCTTTTGCAGTTCCGTTTTCGCGGGTTACTCCGGTTCGGCGTTCATAGCGAACAGCAAACATCACATCTAAAGCGGCTTTGCCAAATGGCGTACCTTTGCCGGCTTTCATCAGATCAGGAAGAACGGAGGCTGTAATCAGACCACGCCGTTTTTCTTTCCATTCAAATTCTTTTTGTTCAGCGGATTTCATATTTTATTATTTAGAGGAAATTTAATATTGTATTTTATCAGTGCCTTTTTACTACGATCAAGCAAATTATTATCGAAAAGTGCTCCATTCTGTACAATCCATTGCTTTACAGCTTTAATGCAAGCGTATTCATTCTCAAAATAAAATGTAAACCGCTTACATGCAGACATACCGGAGGTTACTTCGATGGCATAATAGATAACCGGATCAAAACTATTTGTTATACAGAACTGAAAGCCATGCGCCTCAAATAATTCACCTTCGCAAACCCTGACACCACAAGTTGTTGCCCGTTTTATTCTAATGGATTTCATGTTTCTGTAATTCTTTTATTTGTTCTTTGGTTAGTTTGTACTTAGCGATGACCTGATTTACTGTATAGCCGCCTTTTAAACCGTCTATAATGTTGTTCCAGATTGCAGAACCAGTTTCAACGGTTGATCTGGTATCATCCAGCTTCGGCGCAAATGGTCTGATACGAAGTGCATCTACCATTTCTCCTTTTACATTTACACGAGCGGAGCCGACTTGCATAGCCTTATTGATCCATTGCTCAATATCTGGCGTTTTAAACAGTTTCTCTAATGTTTTACAGTTGGTTTTGTTAACTACCATCGGTTTGACATTCTCGTGAAAATATGCGATTAAGCACATATCTTTCTTACCGTTTTCCCCGGTCACTTCTTCGCGCTTCATTTCTCGGATAGTAAGGATTAAATCTTTGCCTTCCGGAAGGCTGTGAGCGCCCAGATATGGGTAATTAAATTGGGTTTTCCAGTGTGTCATAATTGATTTATTTTTATGGAGTTGAAGGTTAAAATAACGATTGTTGGACTCGGGATAAAACCAACTTATTAGCCTCTCTAAAGAAATCTTTCTTTATTTCAAATCCGTATGCTTTACGTCCTAATTGGGCAGAGGCTAACAAAGTGGAGCCACTACCGGCACACGGATCTATGACTATATCACCCTTGTCGGTGAATATTTCTATCAATCTACGAAGTAGCGGTACCGGCTTTTGCGTTGGGTGCACCTTGGGAGTCTCACCGTCCCGCACCCAGTCGAAGCAGTTGAATATCATTCGTCCGTCATTGTTGAACTTAGGGAGTTTGTCTCTATATAAAAGCAAACCATACTCACAGTTGCCGACAATCTTCATGTTTGCCTTTAAGACTTGTGCGGAGAAGTCTTTTCTAAACACAAGGTTTATGTAATTATTCAGCCCGTAACGTTTCCCGAGTTCAATGTATCTGAACTGATCTTCAAATTCACAGAAGATAATCATACAGGGAGCCTTGCTCTTCTCCTTCGGTTCTTTCATCAACATTTGGCTACAGAAGTGCATAAACTCTGCGGGTCTAAAGTCTTTATCTGTATCAAAGAACTCTTTGCCAGCCAGATCGCTTTCGCCATTCTTGTTATCGCCATCGACATACCAAGAAGGATTGGAGGCGTAAGCGTTGTTTCCAAGATTGTAGGGCACATCTGCAATAATTAATTGCGCTTTGGGAATCCCGTATACTTTATAATTTTGGAAATGGTCATTAAATAATTCTATAGTTTTCATCCTTTTTCACTCGTTTTTAATCAAACTCTATCGTTTCATCTCCCTGATAGTACTCCGCGAAGCAGCCCGGACATACCGTTATCATTTTCGTACCATGTCGGCCGTTCTGCACCGCTTCAACTTCGACCTCAATACCTTCGCCCGTTTCTATTTCGGTTCCGCAATCTTCGCAATGAACATGATCGGCCGGACATTCGCCCAGAACGGAACAGAGGCGGCAATTACCGATACAATTCAGATTTTCTCTTTTCATTTCTGCGTTGATTTACTTCGTTACATACTATCACATACAGTACCGTTACAATTACGGCCAGAAATGCGATGATTAATTTGCCCGGTTCCGGTTCGCCTTCTGCAAGCGAACAAGCGAGAAACATGCCGATTAGGGCGAAAGGGGATTGTTTAGGGGTTAGCATTATACTACTTTGTTTCTTGTTAAAAATCGTTCTATACTCGCTAAGTCATACCATATCATCCTCTCTCGTTGTGAAAATGATATTTCGGCCGCATTTCTAAGTGTCATTAAATAATCTTCTGATACTCCGAGATATGCCATTGCCTCAGTCTTGCTAAGCCATTTCTTGGCAACCGTCTCTACTTTTCCTGTTATTTTTCTTGCCATGACTATTTTATTTATTACGTTTCACAAATAGTTTATCGGCTTCAATCCAAGTCGTAAATACTTTGCCTTCATCCGTTTTAATGTCTGAGGCTGTAGTTCTTACTGACTTTCTTCGATCTTTAGGGAAAGTTACTTTTGCTCCGATCTCCATTTCAAGAAGAGTCGGCTTAATTGGTGTTGATGTTTCCATTGTTTTACTTATTATTTGTTTTTACTATTTTTGTGTCAAAAACATGAATCGAATTATTAATCTACTTACAGAGTACAAGGGAGCGAGGGAAACACTTTTAAAAAATCGCTCAACGTGGTTTTACAATATTTTAATTGCGGCGTCCGCCCTTCTTGGCTCGTTGATAGCATTATCCAATAATAGCCAAGAATCTTGCTTTGTCCGCTCTTTATTCGTCTTGACCGTAGTTCTAATAACACTGGGCATCCTAAGCGTAATAATCGTACTGCGTTACGATACGGAGTGTTCAAAGCGGCACTGTCAGGAAATTCGCAAGAAGTTAAAATGTATCCGCGAGGGCTCAGAATACGACGATCTATGGACTTCCATAAAAGACCCACGCGCCTTGTTATTCTTCGGAATTTTAGCATGCATATTTTTCTCATTTTCTTTTATATCTTTAATGTTATACGTTGTTGCGAAGAATTTACCGGAGTTGCTTTAAAATTCAAATTCGGTATATACTTTGAGTTTGCCCGGTATTAGTTTTTCATGGTTTACATCGTCAAACTTATGGCAACTATATCTGCGCTCTGAACCGATATATTCGCCACGAACCCAAACCGGAGCAGTGTCGGTACTTTTGAGGCGGAAGAAATCACCTTGCTTTAATTGGTTAATTGCTTTCATAATTCTATCTATTTAATTTGTTATTTCTTGATTGATTGATTAACTTTGATGCGACAAAGATAGGTGACAAAAGTTACCTATTGAAATTTTTAGGTAACTTTTGTCACCTAAGTAGGTAATTTATAATAAGTCTAAATATGATTCTTGCAGATAAACTAAAGCTATTGCTTGATAAAAAGGGAGTTACGTCGTATAAGGTATGGCAAGATACAGGAATTGCAAAACAATCCATAATTAGATATATGGATGGGAGTAGTAAACCAAAGGGTGACAATTTGCACCTACTTGCTAAGTACTTTGATGTTCCAATAGAAATTTTGATTAATGATAACTGTGAAATTGAAGAAGATTTCAAAGGAAAGAACAAAACCCCTCACTGTGAAGAATCTCGCAAAGAGAAAATTATTCCACACATAGAGGAACATGCAGCTTCTTGTGGTATCCCAAACGGATTCAGTGTAGCTATAAAGCGAGAGGATTGCGAATATTACGTTATTCCTGATTTAGCGAATTGCGACTTTACAATAAGAACTCGAGGACGTAGTATGATAAACCGCAATTGTCCTGAACAAAGTATTAATGAGCGTGACATCGTAGCCTGCAAGATATGGACTAGCCGAACCCATTTAAGGTGGGGCGAGGTTTATGCGTTGGCTACAAATGACGGCATTATAGTAAAAAAGATCATGCCAGCAGACCGAGAAGGCTTTATAAAATGTGTTTCGTTCAACGAAGAAGAAGGATTCTTACCATATGATTTGCCAGTAGAAGAAATCAGTGATTGGGCTATAGTTGTCGGAGTTGTAAGTATTAAAAATTGGGCTTAATATTATTATATTGTTAAATACTAAAATAGTTTTTATTATGAGAATTTTGTTTTCTATTCTATCTGTTTTATTGTGTTTGTATAGTTGTTCTGGTGGGAATAGCATCATCGAAGAACCAACTATCGAAAAGCCAACTAATCCAAAAGAATATATTGTTAACCTTGGTTTTTCTGGTGAGATAACAAATATAGAAGAATCTCCTTTGAGTAGGGCTGTAACTAATGATTTGTACGGAATACAAGTATATTCTAAACCTTCTTCTGGTGGAGAATATAAGTTGTATGCTTATGGGCTGTTTGATGATAAAGCCAATATGAATATAAAACTATTAGAAGGGTATAAGTATAAGTTTGAATGCACGATGGTGGTTGATGGAAAAAACAAAATATATAAAGATAGCCAAGGGTATTTTTTGCCATTCTTTCTATCGCCCGGAGGAGGGGTTAGTGTACAGCATACATTCGTATATTCAACTTCTTCTCAAATGACTGCCCTTGTTTATGGAGCCAGTACAGAAGTAGGAAAGGGGGTAGTCGAACATTTGCGAGCAGATAGATATTATGGACAAGTCTTAGACTACGATCCTATAGAAAACGGGAATGTGGGGATAGAAATGAAAAGAGTGAGTTTTGGTCTAAAAGTAATTACAGAAGGATTAACCGAGGGTAAAATTAAAATAACTCTAAAAGATGCGTCAGACTTGTATATAACATATCCAAATATTGAGGTACAGGATATATTTGTTTTTCATGGTACTTATGGATCTGGTTCATCTTGGATATTAGATACTTATTCTGAGACTATTCCGCTATCAATGACATGGGAGAAGTCAGATGGAGCAATAATCCCTCTTGTATCGCAAGATATTACATTTAAACGCAATAAACTTACCACTATCACCGTTAAAGTCAAAGATAACTCAATCAACAATGGTGTTGATGTATCGCAAGAGAATACGCCAATGGGAGACGGAGGTAATATCACAATAGATACAAGTAACGGTACTGATACAGGAGTAACACCAAATCCTTAATATAAATATCATGGGAATAATAATTGCAATAATCATAGCCATAGTACTATTCTACTTAATAAAAGTAGCAATAAAAGCTAATAAATCAAATGTAGCCGTTGATCCAGTATCACCAGCCGAAGTATCACCAGCAAAACCTATTCAAGAAATAGCATGGCCGCCAGTAGCGGCAGGCTATTTTTATAACGAGATGGTAGGAATGTATAATATAGGCATTACCCTTGCCGATTTTGGAATTTACAAAGGTTATGCAGTAGCAGAAACGAATAATCCACATGATAAATTTGCGGTCGGGATACATCGTAGCAGTGACAATAAATTAGTAGGATATATACCCAGAGAATTTAGAGGGGTTAGCAACAAAGAATTGCACGAAAGCCTGTTAGCCAAAGGAGGCAAAACAGACGTGATATTTAAAATAAGTGGAAGCGAACATCGTACATATGGAGCAGTTTATATAAAAGAGTAATACCATCAGATACGAAGTACAAGGAACGGCCGTAAGAATTGAATAAATCAACATAAATATGATTGTGATAGAGAAAAACTATCAATAAGGAAAAGTTTCAGAGATAATTTTTTGTGTAACGTAATTAAACTATTAAATAATATGGAAGGAACTTCAAAAACAGAACTTATATTAATAATCGCATTAGTTGTGGTTGTGGGCACACTTCTTTATATGTGGGTAAGTTCAAACCCGATTCAGATATAAAAATACTAATTCTAAAAGGTATCATGGAATTAAAAGACTTTGTAAAAGCAACGATTACCGGAATTATATCAGCCGTTAACGAACTTAATGAAGAGCTAAAAGAGACCGCAGTAGTTGATCCACACCGTGCAAGATTCGCAGGAGATGGAGTAAATAGAATGATCTATGAAGATCCCGACACATGTAAATCGGGAAGTTTGATTCATGAGATCGAATTCAATCTAACTGTTTCAGAAATGAATCGCACAGATGGGAAAGCGGGAGTAGCAATAAAAGTTATAGATGCAGGAATATCAAACAAAACAGGAACAGAGAGCCAAAATACGGTTAAGTTCTCCATTCCAGTTGTTTATTCACTTGATTTAAAGAAATAAATTAGTCGATATCCCCAATAGGGAAGCTAATTTTCGCTATCGGTTTTGCACCCGATTTGATATATTGAAAAATCATATTAGACAAATCAAATAATGAAATTGATTCAGATATACGTCCAAATTCGTTTAGCGGTTTCTTATTGATTGAAATTAAAACAGCTTGCTCTAAACAAAATTTTCTTAGTTCTTCATCGGTCATAATATTGCTTTTATTATTATGCCGGAGAGGATTCAAAAAGGTAGCACTAACCAGAAGAGAAAGAGTGGGGGAGATAGGATGAATAGTGCAAATTTAGTGCAAACAAAATTAAACTGATTTATAAACTGCTGATTATTAGATTGTAGTATGGCATATTTTTATGCCTCTCACGCATGTAATACGAGTTCGATTCTCGTACCCACTACTATCTGATAATTAGCCTTTTACGGTAGCGTAAAAGGCTTTTTTATTGCATCTTGGTTATGAATGATAAATATGAAGAGAGGCTTGGTACGGACCGTATGTTGCCACTTGTGTTCAGGATGGCACTTCCTGCGGTAATTGCACAAATCGTAAATTTGCTCTATAATATTGTGGACCGCATCTATATCGGGCATATCCCGGGAATCGGTACTCAAGCACTTGCAGGTATCGGGGTGGCAGGTTCTCTGATTATTTTGATTTCAGCTTTTTCGGCTATTGTGGCCGGGGGAGGTGCGCCTCTTGCAGCCATAGCGTTAGGGCAGGGCAACCGTACCCATGCCGGAAAAATATTGGGTAATGGCTTCGTGTTATTGCTGTTTTTTACACTTCTGACGTCCGGCTTATCTTATTTGTTTATGGAACCGATTCTTTTGTTTACCGGTGCTTCGGAACAGACGCTCGGGTACGCAACGGCTTATCTTTCGATTTATCTTATCGGTACCCTTTTTGTCGAAGTCTCTGTCGGGCTGAATACTTTTATTAATACACAGGGACGTCCCGGCATCGCTATGCTGTCGATTGTTATTGGAGCGTTGCTTAATATCTTGCTCGATCCTCTGTTTATTTTTGTCTTTGATTGGGGAGTGAAAGGAGCTGCGCTTGCCACTATTATTTCACAGGCTTGCAGTGCTGGCTGGGTATTGTTCTTTCTGACATCCCGGCGTGCTTCTTTGCGGCTCGAGCCTCGTTATATGAGGTTGGACCGGAAGGTTGTTGGAGCTATATTGGCGTTGGGAGCCTCACCGTTTATTATGGCAAGTACCGAAAGCTTGGTAGGATTTGTGCTGAACGGTTCATTGAAGACATTCGGTGATATCTATGTGAGTGCATTGACAATCATGCAGAGTGCCATGCTTTTTGTCAGTGTTCCCCTTGCCGGTTTCGCATTGGGATTCGTACCCATCGTAAGTTATAATTATGGTCATGGAAACCGAGAAAGAGTGAAGGAATGCTTCAAAATAGTGATGACCTTTATGTTTCTGTTCAATCTCGTTTTGATCCTGCTGATGATTTTGTTTCCCTCTGTGATTGCTTCGGCCTTTACTTCTGACGAAAAGTTGATAGAAACCGTAGTACAGGTGATGCCTGTCTTTTTGGCGGGGATGACTATTTTCGGGTTGCAGCGTGCTTGTCAGAATATGTTTGTCGCATTGGGGCAGGCCAAGGTTTCTATCTTTATTGCATTACTTCGTAAGGTGATCCTGTTGATTCCCCTGGCCCTTATGCTTCCATACCTGATGGGAGTGATGGGGGTATATGCTGCCGAAGCAATATCGGATGCTGTGGCAGCCATTTGTTGTACGGTCATCTTTGCGGTTCAGTTCCCAAGGATCATGAATAAATTGACGGTCCGTTCCTGACGAAATCCTGTAATACAACAAGGGGAGGCGTCAAGAGTAGATTTACACTAAGTAAGCTTCCAGGCAATGGCTTCATAAGGCCGTAACCACAGCCTGTTACCATGCAATACGGCCGGATACTTTTTATCTTCATAATTATGTAAGATGACAGTCGCTTTTCCATCCATACCCGTTGTCGTCATTCGGAGAAGTATAAATGGGGATTTCTTTCTACAAGCACCTTTTAGCAGGAAGATGTTCTTAAATTCTTATGAAACAGTAGTGTACAGAAGGAGGGAGAGGGTGGTCAGGATAGTCTGAAGCTGATCCGGAGGAAAGGGTATAAAAAAAAGGCTACTCTCACGAGCAACCAATCTTTGTTAACCTTAAATCTAATACTATGAAAAACACATTGCAAATATACGGATTTGGAGAATATCGGCAAATTATCCGGGTATAAATCGTAATTTTGTAACGTTATTTAGTAAATCTGTTTTTCTTGTTAACATTTGATATGTCCTTTTTAGAGCTTTCTGCCTTCTTTGTCCTGTTTCCCTCTTTTATTTAGGCGATTCCCTCTGCAGATGTAGGTTTTTTCTTTTCATGCAAATCATTTCTTTCCCTACTTTTGTTCACATCAAACTGATATAACTAAAAACTATACGATATGAAGACTTTAACTTTTAAATACTTAAAATTGTTTCTGCTGGCAGTGGCAATGATAAATCTTACTTCTTGTGAGATTGAGATAGATGATTTTTATGATGATGACAATATCGGTGGTTCGTATTATAATAAATCCCTTGATCTTTGCAGTCGTCCCTGGGCAGATACGTTTTATGATGCCGACGGGAACTATTGCTATCAGGAACTGAATTTTTATCTCGATCGTCATGGAGAAGATTATATCCGGGTGGAATATCCCAACGGACGTTATTCCGAATCGGTGTACTCCTTTACCTGGAATTGGGAGGACCGTTCGCAATACTCCCTTCGGATGGTATATGGTCCCGGTGATGTCTCTTATCTCGACGATGTCTGGATTCGGGGGAATGTGCTGAGCGGATACCTGGATGGACACGATAATTATGTTGACTTTACCGGAGTGAGATAACCTAAACTTTTATATAGATAATTGCAGGCGGATTGATATATTCTTGATATATGTCAATCCGTCTTTTCAGTGTTTTTAGATACCTTTGCAGCCCGAAACGGATAAGGTAAAATGACACACAGAATTCAACAGGAAAGCATAAAGAGACGTCTGGCAAAACTGGCTGCTCCTATTTTTATTGAGACATTACTGATTATGATGCTGGGAGCGGTGGACACCATTATGTTGAGCCGTCACTCTGACAATAGTGTAGCCGCTGTCGGAGTTGTCAACCAGATTATTATGCTGACCTTTTTGGTGTTTGAGGTGATCAACCTGGGAACATCCGTACTTTGCTCGCAATACCTCGGCGCAAGGCTTGAAAAGAAGGTGGTGCAGGTAGTGGGGGTGTCGTTGCTTGTCAATTTGTTGGTTGGTGGAATAATCAGCCTTATTCTGTTTACAATGGCCCGCACCATTCTGCAATGGATGGGCTTGGGTCCGGAACTGATGGCCGACGGTATGGATTACATGCGTATCGTGGGTGCATTCGCTTTTTTCCAGGCTATTTCTCTCACTCTTTCCGCTTCATTGCGCAGTGCCAATAAAGCCATATATCCGATGTTGGTGACGGTAGTAGTCAATATTCTTAATATTATCGGTAATTATTCGCTGATTTTCGGTAAGTTCGGCTGTCCCGAACTCGGGGTGGAAGGGGCGGCTATTTCTACAGCCTTCAGCCGTGGAGTATCTATGGTGATTCTGTTTGTCATTCTGTTCCGCAAACACATTCATCGTTTCCCGTTGGCCTACTTCCGTCCGTTTCCTTTTATCGAATTGAAGAATTTGATGCGGGTCGGTCTGCCTTCTGCCGGAGAGCAGCTCTCGTACAGTTCATCGCAAGTGGTCATTACTTTTTTTATCAATATGCTTGGAGTCGAGGCGCTGGCTACCCGTACTTATTGTGTCAACATTATCATGTTCGTCTATTTATTCAGCATCTCCATGGCCCAGGGAGGAGCTATCTGTATCGGACATTTGATAGGGGAGAAGAAACCCCATGCAGCTTTTCTGCTCGGTAAGTACGTCATGAAGAAATCCGTAATGATTACGCTGATTCTTTCCGGTATTATTGCCGCTTCCGGGCATGCTATACTGAGTTGGCTGACTTCCAATCCGGAGATCATCCGTATGGGAGTGATTGTGTTGCTGATCGATGTGGTGCTCGAGATAGGGCGTCCCATTAATATTTTTGCGACGAATGCCCTCCGTGCGGCAGGTGATGTGAATTATCCTTTCTATGTAGGATTGGTTGTGATGTGGAGTGTGGCTGTCGGCATAGGTTATTTATTTGGAATTTATTGGGCTTGGGGCATTTGCGGCATGTGGGTTGCTTTTGCTCTCGATGAAAACATTCGCGGAATTATCTTTGTCCGTCGTTGGTATGGGATGAAGTGGGTGAATAAAAGCTTTGTGAGGTCATAAATAGTTGCTATCTTTGCCGACGCTAATGCATCCTTATGCGTTTAACGGATACATTGGCTTATGGATACATTGGTAAATTATTCACATGGAGTGGTTATATAGTCTCTTTATCGAACATTCTGCTTTGCAGGCAGTTGTCGTTCTTTCCCTGATTTCCGCCATTGGGCTCGGATTGGGCAAAATTCATGTTTGTGGCATTTCGCTTGGCGTTACCTTTGTCTTTTTTGCCGGCATTCTGGCCGGGCACTTCGGATTGTCCATTGATCCGCAGATGCTGAATTACGCCGAGAGTTTCGGGCTCATTATCTTTGTATATGCCTTGGGGTTGCAGGTTGGTCCCGGCTTTTTCAGCTCATTTCGCAAGGGAGGGGTTACGTTGAATATGCTTGCCATCGCAGTAGTGATTCTGGGTACGTTTCTTGCGGTTGTTTGCAGCTATACCACCGGAGTTTCGTTACCCAATATGGTAGGCATTCTGTGTGGTGCCACCACTAACACTCCGGCTTTGGGAGCAGCCCAGCAGACGCTGAAACAGATGGGGCTTGAAAGCAGTACACCAGCTTTGGGATGTGCCGTGGCCTATCCTCTCGGAGTGATCGGGGTGATTCTGGCAGTTCTGTTGATCCGTAAATTGCTGGTACGCCGGGAAGATCTTGAAGTACAGGAGAAAGACGATGCCAACAAAACCTATATTGCCGCTTTTCAGGTACACAACCCTGCTATTTTTAATAAAAGCATTAAGGATATCGCTCATATGAGTTATCCAAAATTCGTCATTTCCCGTTTGTGGAGAGACGGCAATGTCAGTATTCCCACTTCCGAAAAGATTATAAAAGAAGGCGACCGCTTATTGGTTGTTACATCCGAAAAAGACGCATTGGCCCTTACCGTACTGTTCGGTGAACAGGAGAATACGGATTGGAACAAGGAAGATATCGATTGGAATGCTATCGACAGCCAATTGATTTCGCAACGCATCGTCGTCACCCGTCCCGAATTGAACGGGAAGAAGCTGGGAGCTCTTCGTCTACGCAATCATTACGGAATCAATATCAGCCGTGTCTATCGTTCCGGGGTGCAATTGTTGGCTACTCCCGAACTTACCTTGCAGTTGGGTGACCGTCTGACAGTGGTCGGCGAAGCGGCTGCCATCCAGAATGTGGAGAAGGTACTTGGAAATGCCATCAAAAGCTTGAAAGAACCCAATCTTGTGGCTGTATTTGTCGGTATCATCCTGGGATTGGCCCTGGGAGCCGTACCTTTCTCAATTCCTGGTATCAGTACTCCTGTCCGGCTCGGACTTGCAGGCGGTCCTATTATTGTAGGCATCCTGATCGGGACCTTTGGACCCCGTTTGCACATGATCACCTATACCACTCGCAGTGCCAATCTGATGCTCCGTGCCTTGGGGCTGTCCCTGTATCTTGCTTGCCTTGGGTTGGATGCAGGTGCCCATTTCTTCGATACGGTATTCCGTCCCGAAGGACTTTTATGGATCGGCCTGGGCTTTGGGCTGACCCTCGTGCCTACGGTGCTTGTGGGGTTCTTTGCTTTTAAGATTATGAAGATCGATTTTGGCAGCGTTTCCGGTATGTTGTGTGGCAGTATGGCCAATCCGATGGCATTGAATTACGCCAATGATACCATCCCCGGAGATAATCCGTCGGTAGCTTATGCTACGGTCTATCCGTTGAGTATGTTCCTTCGCGTCATTATAGCCCAGGTGCTGCTCATGTTTCTTCTATAGCCATTCGGGCGAAATTTATAAATTGTAAATCGTAAAATCGTAAATCATATGACTGCTCAAAGTAATATAACCCCCGAAAGTATCGTTGCCGATCTGCGTTATCTGCAACTGCTTTCACGTAGTTTCCCTACCATTGCCGCTGCCAGTACAGAGATTATCAATCTTGAAGCCATCCTGAATCTTCCGAAAGGGACCGAACATTTTCTGACCGATATACATGGCGAGTATGAAGCTTTTCAGCATGTATTGAAAAATGCTTCGGGAGCGGTGAAGCGGAAAGTGAACGAAATATTCGGCCATACTCTCCGTGAGATCGAGAAGAAAGAACTCTGCACGCTTATTTATTATCCGGAAGAGAAACTCCAATTGATTAAGGCAACCGAAACCGATATTGACGATTGGTACCTGATCACTCTCAATCAGCTGGTAAAGGTCTGCCAGAACGTATCATCCAAATATACCCGTTCGAAGGTTCGCAAATCATTGCCGGCCGAGTTCTCCTATATCATCCAGGAGTTACTTCACGAATCGACCATCGAGCCCAATAAACATGCTTATATCAATGTGATTATCAGTACCATTATTTCCACTCGCCGCGCTGACGACTTTATCATTGCCATGTGTAATCTGATACAGCGTCTTACGATCGATTCACTCCATATCGTGGGCGATATCTACGATCGTGGTCCGGGTGCCCATATCATAATGGATACTTTGTGTGATTATCACAATTTCGATATCCAATGGGGAAATCACGATATCCTCTGGATGGGTGCAGCATCGGGTAATGAAGCTTGTATGGCCAACGTGATCCGTCTCTCGATGCGTTACGGCAATCTGGGGACATTGGAAGATGGGTATGGCATCAATCTTTTGCCTCTTGCCACTTTTGCGATGGATACTTATGCGGATGATCCCTGTACCATCTTTGCACCTAAGACCAACTTTGCCGATTCTACTTATAACGAGAAGACCTTGAGGCTGATAACCCAGATGCATAAAGCTATTACCATCATTCAGTTTAAGCTGGAGGCAAACATTATTAATCGTCGTCCAGAGTTTGGAATGGGTGGTCGCAAGTTGCTTGAGAAAATCGACTTTGAACGGGGAGTATTTGTCTATGAAGGCAAAGAATATCCGTTGCGCGATACCAACTTCCCTACGGTAGATCCTGCAGATCCTTATCGTCTGACTGATGAAGAGCAGGAATTGATAGAAAAGATACATTACTCGTTTATGAACAGCGAGAAACTCAAAAAACACATGCGTTGCCTCTTTACCTATGGAGGTATGTATCTGGTGTGCAATTCCAATTTGCTTTATCATGCCTCTGTGCCTCTCAACGAGGATGGAAGTTTCAAGCACGTGAATATCTGCGGTAAAGAGTATTGGGGGAAGAACTTGCTGGACAAGATAGACCAATTGATTCGTACGGCTTATTTTGATGAAGATGATGAAGAAGAGAAACGCTTTGCCATGGATTACATCTGGTATCTGTGGTGCGGACCGGATGCCCCTTCGTTCGACAAAGACAAGATGGCTACGTTCGAACGTTATTTCATTGCGGATAAGAGCCTGCATAAAGAGACGAAAGGATATTATTATGCTTTGCGTAACAAAGAAGAAATCTGTGACCGGATTCTTGAAGAATTCGGAGTGACAGGGCAGCATACTCATATCATCAACGGTCATGTGCCGGTAAAGACCATTAAAGGCGAGCAGCCGATGAAAGCCGGTGGAAAATTGCTGGTCATCGACGGTGGTTTTTCGAAAGCTTATCAGCCGGAGACCGGTATTGCCGGATATACGCTGGTATATCATTCACATGGTTTGCAGTTGGTGCAGCATGACCCTTTCCAGTCTACACAGAAAGCCATCGAAGAGGGACAGGACATTAAGTCGACTACCTTCGTCATCGAGTTCAATTCACAACGAATGATGGTGAAAGATACCGATAAGGGAAAAGAGCTCGTAACGCAAATTCTGGATTTAAAGAAGTTGTTGGTAGCATACCGGATCGGTTTGATAAAGGAGAAGGTCTGATCAGGTTCACCACAGAATAACACAGCGTCTCACAGAGTTTATATTAAAATTATTCCTCTGTGAGACGCTGTGTCGTTTGGCTGTGAATCAATTAGAACAGAACCACTCCTGCTTCCGCAATCACGCCTTTGTCGTAGGTCCTGGCTTTGTTATAGTAACGGCTGCCACCGTATCCGCCTGTGACGAACAAACCGAATTTATCTGTAAACCGATACTCCAGGTTGAGGCGTGCCTGCAAGGCATAAAGACGTGCCGGAATGCCTTCCACCTTTTTATTCCGGAAAGTTTCGATGTGCTGATAGCCTAAATCACCGCTTACAAACAAGTTTCTGTAGAGTGGAAGTTCAAGGCCTGCCCGATAGAATAATGCCGCAGAAAATTTATCGTCAAAATCAAGATAGTGTGTGCCTCCACCGAGGATAGTGTAGAAGAGTTTGTTCTTGAAACGTGCACCTACATTGATTTTGGTGCTGTTTCCTCCGAATACCATTAACTGTACCTTGGTCTGCGGGTTGGCATTGACCAGTCCCAGCTGAAGTCCTTTCATATCCTCCTTATGATAGTTGAACAGTCCGATCTGCAAACCTTTTGCCTTAGAGGCAAAATTGAACAGTCCCAATTGCACTCCGTTCATTTGTCCCCCGGTTACATTGGCAAGTCCGGAAAGTTGCAGTCCGTTCATTTCTTCTCCTACCACGTTGAGCAATCCCGACATCATAAGTCCGTCATATTCCTCACCGGTTACGTTGGCAAGGCCTGCCAATTGTACACCTGCGGCTTTATCTCCTGTGATATTCATGATACCACTCATCATCAGTCCGCGCATATTGTCTCCGGCAATGTTGCTTAAACCCGTAATCAGTACACCCTTTGCTTTGTTTCCGGTGATGTTGACAAGTCCCGAAACAGACAATCCTGCCAGATTGTTGCCGTTTACGTTACTGATACCTCCAATCTGCACTCCATGCATACTTCCTCCCGCAAGGTTGGCCAATCCGGAAATCTGCACACCGTTCATATTGTTCTGTACCATACTTCCGAAGGCATTGAAGCCTACACCGTGCAACTTATGCATTGCCGAGAAAAGCCCCAGGTTGACATATGTAGTCTGTGTACTGTCAAGTGGTTGCGTACATGCTTTTTTCCATAAAGAAAGATTGATTCCCCCACTTTTGTTTCCGCCTTTATTCTGTGCAGGCAGACAGACTGCAGCCGAAAGAAGAGCTGCTACAAGAATTATTTTCTTCATAAGCTAAATTTTTAGAACGCAAATTACGCAGATTTGCACGGATTATCCTATTAAAATCTATGCAAATCTGCGTAATCGATGTTTTTTTAAGAAAAATAGAGACTGCTTTTATCCTTTTGCCTCTTGATATAAGAAGCGTTTGATACTCTTCTTCGGAGTCTTTTCAAACTCTTCCGGATAGATTTTCATTTTCGAAATCTGGCTGTAGGCAGGAAGCATTTCGTTCAAGGTAACCCGGTTTTCTTCCATCACCCGTTCCATGTCTTCATTTTTCAGACCATGCGCAAAGGCTTCGTCAAAATCCGGATAAACCAGTCCCACCAGTTTGTCATTTTGCTGTACGATAATACTTTCGGCCACGTACGGCAGATTGTTCAGCTTATCTTCTATTTCTTCCGGATAGATATTCTGTCCGCTGGCACTCAATAACATATTCTTGCTGCGTCCCTTAATTGTGATGTTGCCTTCAGCATCTTCTAGGGCAAGGTCGCCGGTATGTAACCATCCGTCTTTATCGATCACCTGGGCGGTAGCCTCTTCATTCTTATAGTAGCCTAACATTACGTTCGGACCTTTGCAGACAATTTCGCCTACTACGTTTTCCGGATCGGGTGAAAGGACTTTCACTTCCATGTTGAGTGCTGCTTTTCCACATGATCCCGGTTTGAAGCGTTTCCAGTCTTCATAACAAATGATAGGACCGCACTCGGTCATACCATAGCCCACTGTATAAGGGAAGTCGATCATTCTCAGGAATTGTTCCACCTCCTGGTTGAAGGCGGCTCCACCTACAATGACAGCTTCAAAGTTGCCGCCAAAGCCTTTTATCATCTCTTCGCGTACCGTTGCTTTAATCTTATCATTGATAATCGGCACTTTAAGCAGCAGCTTCATGGTAGGAGTCTCCAACTTCGGAAGTACGCTCTTCTTGATGATCTTTTCAATAATCAGCGGAACAGCCACGATCAGATTGGGTTTCACGTCGGCAAACGCTTGGAAGATAATCTTCGGGCTCGGCATGCGGGTGAGGAAGTAAATCTGGCAACCTACCGCAAATTCATACAGGAACTCGAAGGCCAGTCCGTACATGTGTGCCATCGGCAGCATGGATACGATCTTATCACCTGCTTTCAGTGGAAGTACCTCGAAAGCGAAAGCCGTATTCGACCATAAGCTGCGATAGGGGAGCATTACACCTTTTGAATAGCTGGTGGTTCCCGAGGTATAGTTGATAACAGCCAATTCTTCAGGCTGATCCTTATGATATTCGATATGTTCCTTACGGAAATTTTTGGGGAATTTCTTCCCGAACATTTCGTTGAGGTGTTCACGTGCGTGGGTCAGTCGTTCGCTACGTGATACCAGTAACGTAAAATCGTTCATCATCAGGATACCTTCAAGCAACGGCATGGCAGACTCATTGAGGTTTTCCCAGACCACGTCTCCTACAAACAGGAGTTTGGCCTCCGAGTGATTGACGATGTTGTGTACGTTATCAGCTTTGAATTCGTGTAAGATGGGGACGATAACCGCTCCATAAGTGAGAGTCGCGAGGAAAGTAACTCCCCAATGGGAACTATTTCTTCCGCAAACGGCTATTTTGTCTCCTTTGCGGATTCCGCTTTCTTCAAAGATGATGTGGAGCTTTTCTATTTTGCGGGCTACGTCTTTATACTGTAGGGTGGCACCTTTATAATCTGTCAGGGCGTCCAGATCCCAATTATTCTTAATACTATTTTCAATGTAAGCTATAAAACTTTGTTCCATTGTTTTTTGCACATTTGATGATAAATTGTGCAAATATAGCTATTTAATTGAGATTTGAAAGCTTGGAAGCTATTTAAATTTTTCTTTTGCAGGTTTCACTGTATTCACTACAGGGTACACGGAGGACATAGAAGTTCTGTTTTCTTTTCTATTTTATCACTCTGTATCCTCCTATGCCCTCTGTGGTGAATGATTATCCCAGATACCACTCGTACATTCTCTGTACCCCCTCTTCAATATCAATCTTATGATGCCATCCGAGGTTGTGCAATTTCGACGGATCGGTAAGTTTTCGCATGGTTCCGTCCGGTTTACTGCTGTCAAAAGTCAGTTTACCCTGATAGCCGACTGTATTTACAATCAGTCCGGCCAGTTCGCGGATTGTAATTTCTTTGCCGGTACCTATATTGATGTGGCAGTTGCGGATGTCTTTTGCACCGGCTTTGTAGGTATCCTTGAAGTCCACATGTTCCATTACGAAGACACTGGCATCTGCCATTTCTTCACTCCAAAGAAATTCCCTTAGAGGCGTTCCTGTTCCCCAAAGTGTCACCTCCGTTTCAGTAATGCCGTATTTCCGGAGAATCCGGAGGATTTCTTCGTTGGAGTTGGCACCACTGATGCCTTCTACCGGACGCAGGTTCATATCTTTACGCACGGCCTCCCAATCTCCTTTTTTCAAGCAGTGTGCCAAGTGAATTTTACGGATCATGGCAGGCAGCACATGACTGCGTTCCAAGTCAAAGTTATCGTTCGGCCCATACAGGTTGGTCGGCATCACGGCGATGTAGTTCGTTCCATATTGCAGGTTGAAGCTTTCGCACATTTTCAGTCCGGCTATTTTGGCTATGGCATAAGGTTCATTGGTATATTCCAGTGGAGAAGTGAGCAAGACGTCCTCTTTCATCGGCTGTTCGGCATCCCGCGGATAGATGCAGGTACTGCCCAGAAAGAGCAGTTTTTTCACCTGATGGCGGAAACTTTCTCCGATTACGTTCTGCTGTATCTGTAAGTTCTTATAGATGAAGTCCGCACGGTAGATACTATTGGCCATGATCCCTCCGACAAAAGCGGCAGCCAAAAACACGTACTCCGGCATTTCCTCATCAAAAAACTGCTTTACGGCCGCACCGTCCAATAAGTCCAGTTCCTTATGTGTGCGTCCCACCAGATTCGTATACCCCTTTTCCTGCAGGTTTTTCCATATAGCCGAACCCACCAGTCCGTGGTGTCCGGCTACATAAATTTTTGCGTTTTTATCCATTCTGTCAATCATGTTTAGTCGCAATCATTCTTTTCACTTTGGCCATATCGTGGCGTACCATGATTTTTACCAGTTCCGGGAATGGTGTTTTGCATGGATTCCATCCCAATACGGTTCTGGCTTTGGTTGGGTTACCGAGCAATTGTTCCACTTCGGCAGGGCGGAAGTATTTCGGGTCGACCTCTACCAGTACTTTGCCGGTGGCCGTGTCGATTCCTTTCTCATTGACGCCTTCGCCTTCCCAACGCAGGTTGATGCCTATTTCGGCAAATGCCAGTGTACAGAATTCGCGGACGGTATGCATTTCGCCGGTAGCGATTACGAAATCTTCGGGTACATCATGTTGCAGGATCAGCCACATACATTCTACATAATCTTTGGCATAGCCCCAGTCACGCTTGGCATCCAGGTTACCCAAATATAATTTATCCTGTTCGCCTTGTGCGATGCGTGCTGCTGCCAGCGTGATTTTACGGGTTACGAAAGTCTCGCCACGGCGTTCACTCTCGTGATTGAATAAGATACCGTTTACGGCAAACATTCCGTAACTTTCACGATAGTTCTTGGTGATCCAGAAACCGTATTGCTTGGCTACTCCATACGGAGAACGCGGATAGAACGGAGTCGTTTCGCTTTGCGGCACTTCCTGTACTTTTCCGTAGAGTTCGGAAGTGGAAGCCTGGTAGATGCGTGTCTGTTTTTCTAGTCCCAGGATGCGGACAGCTTCAAGCATACGCAATGTACCGAGTGCATCCGCCTCGGCGGTATATTCCGGTACGTCGAACGATACTTTTACGTGGCTTTGTGCCGCCAGGTTGTATATTTCGTCGGGTTGTACTTGCTGGATGATGCGGATCAGTGAACTTGAGTCGGTCATATCTCCGTAGTGCAGGTTGACTGTACGTTTCTGTTTCATATCGCGCACCCATTCATCAAAGTACAAGTGTTCGATCCGGCCTGTATTGAAAGAAGATGAACGGCGCAGGATGCCGTGTACTTCGTAACCTTTCTGAAGAAGAAACTCGGCGAGGAATGAACCATCCTGTCCGGTAATACCTGAAATAAGAGCTTTTTTCATGTCTATTGTTTTGAGTTTATAATCTTTTTGACGATGCAATATTCGGTATTTTCATAAGAACGGGCAATCTATCTGCTGAATTATTTTCTTTTTTCAACGGAAAAAACTTATCTTTGCTGTAATTTATTAAAATAGAAATGAATATTATGCTTTTTAATATTAAAATATCTATTTTGTTTTATATAATGGATTTTATTTTAAATAAATTCGTGTATGAATGATATATTTGATGAATTGGTATCATCCAACTACTGGAATGGAAAACTTCCGAAAGTGGAATTTGCCCGTAAAAGTTACACAAACCGTATATTCGGGTATGTAGGTAACCGCCTTGTAAAGGTCCTGACCGGACAGAGAGGGGTAGGTAAAGGATGCCTGTTGCGGCAGATCATCTATCAGTTGATTGCCGATGGTGTTTCATCACGGAACATTCTATATATAAGTAAGAAGTTCACAGATTCGGGCGTACTTTCCGGCTATCGTGATCTGGACGACTTGCTTTTTATCTATCGTGAGAAAATCCATCCGGTAGGTAAAGTCTATATTTTTATTGAAGAAATACAAAAAGTGGAGGGCTGGGAACATTTTGTCCATTCCCATTCACAGGATTTTGTAGATACTTGCGAGTTGTTTATCAGTGGTTCCAACCAGGATATGCTTTCGGGTGAAGCCGAGAAGCTTTTGGCCAGACATTACGTCAGTTTTGAGATATTTCCCTTTAGCTTTTCCGAGCACAGGATATTGGAGAGGGTAGAGGCTACCGGCAAAAATTACGCGGAATATATGGGTAAGGGGGCACTACCCATTCTTTTCAATCTTCCGGATGCGGAGGCCGGATGGAAAGCCATTTCCGCTCTCCGCGATACGATTCTGTTTCGTGATATCATCCGTCGATATCGGATTAAGGATGCCCGCCTGCTCGAAGATGTGTTCGTCTATTTGTGCACCCATCTCGCTGAGTTGATTACCATCGGTCAGCTGGTCAGTCACTTTGCTGCCCAGAACCGGAAGACGAGTTATGATACGGTTGCCAATTATATCTGCTATCTGGAAGACACCTCTCTGATTCATCGCGTGGAACGTTATCAGATCCGCAGTAAAGAGATTCTTCTGGGTAGCTGCAAATACTATATTAACGATTGGTCATTCATGCGCCATCTGTATCCTTTTTTTGCCGGTTCCCGAAAATCCTGCTTTGAGAACCAGGTTTATCTGGAACTGCGGCGTGCCGGATATACCGTTTTTGTAGGTGTGCTTCGAGGAGGCAAACTGGTCGATTTTGTTGGCAGGAAGAAAGACCGCATTGTGTATTTGCAATGTGCACCTCTGCTCAATGATGATTTTCAAGTGGAGCAAATGTACAACACGCTGGAGATGATACAAGACAATTATGAAAAGTGGGTCGTTTCTATGGACGATACCACATTGCCCTCCAAAGAAGGGATTCGTCACATACAAGTCTGGCAACTGCCTGAAATACTATAGTCTGACAATCTTTTTTGATTGCTTTGATGTCCGGATGATGCCGTTTACGAAGTTAACATCTTGTTGTTTACGAAGTTAATGTCATAATTTTACGAAGTTAAAATCGTATCTTCGGGAAGTTAACTTCCTGAAGATACGATTTTAACTTCGTATTAGTGCTTTTTGAATCGCTTTTCAACCCCTTGAGAATCAGTGCCCGTTTCCGGAGGAAAACAGCTGCGTTCTTTAATTGATTGCAAGCAAACAGCATTTTCCAGAATATAAAATGTACTGTTTGTCAGAAAAGTTCTTTTTTAGGTTCCGCTTCTTTTCTTTGCCCGGTTCAACGCTGCGATCATGTATTTTCCTTTTGCTCCGATGTTACTCCAGTTCGTGCTGCAAATCAGTTTCCATACAGGGGTTCCTTTTCTCCCGTAATCCGACAGTCGCAGGATTGCTTCGATCTCTTTTTCGTCTGTTATTCCGAATCGTTCCAGGTTTCCCATTAATCCCACGTAGTTGTGTGTCATTGTATTAAATGCGTATCCGGGCATACTGACCGGCGTAGCATTGACTTCCTCTTCCTTCCCCCTTGGGGGAGCTGAGGGGGGAAATTCTCTACTTTGCTTTACTTTACTTTGTTCGGTATTGCATGCATTTTTTGCATCAGAGCCTGCATCCTGCTCTACATTTTGCGTGCAGACAGTCTTTTCTTCATTACATGTCTCTTTCGGCTTTATCAGTAGATAAGGCATGGCTGTCCAGTTCCTCTTTCTTCGCTTGGTTGCCTCTATCCATACTTTTTGTATTGCTTCAGAGGTCAGTACTTTATGTTCCGCATAGCTTCCCCTGTCTATCATTCCTTTCTCGATCATTATCTCAATAATCCCCTGCACCTCTTCTGCGTCTGCCTCTTTTCCCGTCTTGTTGGCGAAAATAAGGCATTGTTCCTCACCCCACGGAATATAATATCCTTCTTTATATATTTTGCATAGAAGTTTCAGTACAATCGCGAGTCCTTTCATGCCATATTTTGCTTCTATTACCTCCATTGCGTTCTCTTCCATAAAATTCACAGCTATCGGAAAGTAATTTATTCCATCGTATGTTGTTGCCATAATTGTTAAGTTGTTATGTTGCTGATTAATTGGTCACTGAAAGATTCTCCTATACGATCGCTCTCCATTCCATGAAATTCTCTATTTTGAAGGTCATCCACCTTTGTTGTTCCACATCCCGGTAGACCACTGTGTTTTTTATTTCCATCGGATCATACTGCTTTCCGAAATCTTTTTCGTATCCCACCAATGTTCCTTTCACCAGTTTGAATGTTCCGTCCTGTTTCATATAAGCTACGGCTGCATGTCCATATTGCATATATTCTATGAGGGCTTCCAGTCGTTCTGCCATCCATTCGGAGCACTGTTCTGTGTAGTCCTTTTCGAGCATGATTTGTCTTTTCCATTTTCCTTTCATCATTTCGTTTTTCGATACTGCTTTCCTGTTCTTTTTCATAATTGATTTTTTTAAGTTTATTAATGAGTTATTGTCGGGCTTTTATTTTTACCCGTGGCAAAGTACGGTAATAAGTTTTGAATAGACTAATCCTGTAAAAGTACTTTAGAAAGGGACTTTTACAGGATTTTAACAATCGGTTATTCGCTTTCATCTCGTTTTTTCCGGAATGCTCTGGCATATTTTTTCAGCTCTGATAGAAAAGAACGTTTATTGGGCTCTGTAGCAATGCCTTTGCGCTGATATTCAAAGGTGAGATATTCTTTTATTGTTTCTTGTAGTTCTTCAATGGGTCTGTTTTCCATGCTGTTGATTCCGCCTTTGATAAAGCTTTCAGTAAGTGCCTCCATTAGCTTTCCTTTGCCTTTTGTGATGCGTAGTGGTTCTCTAACCTTTTGATTGAGGCTGAATTGCAAGTCGGCTTTACCCGCAAAGATTACTTTTCCATTTACTTCGATGGTTACTAAGTTATCATTCAATGAGATAACTACTTTTTTTCTTCCATAATGTTAGTTATTAAATGAATTTATGAAAGGACAAAGTTTGTATAAAAAATATAAATATAAAAGAATACCGGAGTTTTTTTAGTTTAAAGGGAAAATCTTGAAGTGTAAGGATCTTGTTATTAGTTGTTTATCTTAAGATATAGGTGTTGTTTCAAAAAACGTTCGTTTGATTGAACAAAGGTAAGGAGTCTGTTTTAATGTACAAAATATTTAGTGGATAAAATTTTATCAAAGATTTTATGTTGCTGATTATCAAATATATATAGAGCAAAAAAAGTTCTTTGTTCAGCTACTTTACAATATTCATTTTTTCATCGAAAAAAAACTCAAAAATGCTGTTTCAAAAGACGAACGTTTTTTGAAACACATTCGTTCGTTCTCAACTTCTAAAAATGTTTCGTAAAATTTGACGGTTTGAAAGAGAAAAGATGTCTCGTTCAAACCGCGAAGCGCACCCGAAACAAAGGAAAATTTCCCCAAGTATAAATCGTAAATGTCTGAACAACAGAAGTATTGGTTTGCCGCCCGTACCCGAGATAAACAAGAGTTTGCTATTCGTGACTCTCTTGAAAAATTGAAGACTGAACTTGATCTCAATTACTATCTTCCCACTCAGTTTGTCATCCGGCAGTTGAAATATCGTCGAAAACGGGTGGAAGTCCCTGTTATTAAGAATCTTATCTTCATCCAAGCTACCAAGCAAGATGCTTGTGATATTTCTAATAAATACAATATCCAGCTTTTTTATATGAAAGACCTGCTTACCAGGGCTATGCTGATAGTTCCTGATAAACAGATGCAGGACTTCATATTTGTCATGGATTTAGATCCGAATGGCGTCAGTTTCGATAATGACCATTTATCTGTTGGTAGCAGGGTTCAGGTAGTTAAAGGTGATTTCTGTGGTGTCGAGGGCGAACTTGCCAGCGAGGCCAACAAAACTTATGTTGTTATTCGTATTGCCGGTGTATTGAGCGCCAGCGTCAAAGTTCCTAAAAGTTATTTACGTGTCATTTAAGTTATGAATACACTCACTTCTCAAATTGAACAATTACAGAGTCTCGCGCACGAGTTACTCTATTTAGGTGTGGATGGTGCTCCTATTTATACCGATCATTTCCGTCAGTTGAACAAAGAAGTTTTAGAACAATCCGATGCGTTGTATCCTCAGCGTGGTGCTACTCCCGAAGAGGAAGCAAACATCTGTCTGGCATTATTGATGGGTTACAATGCAACCATCTATAATCAGGGTGACAAGGAGGAGAAAAAGCAAGTTGTTCTCAATCGTTGTTGGGACGTGCTTGACCAACTTCCTGCTACTTTATTGAAATGCCAGTTGTTGACTTATTGTTATGGTGAGGTGTTTGAAGAGGAGTTGGCGAAAGAGGCGCATTTAATTATTAGTGGCTGGGACCATAGCAGGCTTTCAAATGATGAAAAAGAGGTATTTGAGAGTTTGAAGATTTTAGAAGAGAATCCATATCCATATTTCGAACTTTAATAAATTATTTATATATCTAAAAATGACGGTTGTTTTTATTTGTTAAATTTGAAACTTTAGAAATTGAGTAAAAAGCGGGAAAATAGGAAAGTCATAAAATGGAATTTAATCTTTTATAGTTTGAATTTTATTTATACTATGATGGTCGGAATAATATTGGTACCTATATATCTAGTTTATATTCCCAAAGATTTATATGGATATTGGTTGGCTACAGGGAATATCTTAACAATAATAAGTTTGCTTGATCCTGGGATAGGAGGTGTTGTTACTCAGAAAGTTTCATATTATTATGGTAAGATGGATTGTCGTTCTGTTGGTTGTTATAGTTTTAATGGAGTTCTATTGAGTGTAATAATCGCTTTATTAGTTTTTATTGTAGGTATATTATTAAGTGAAAAAATAAGTTTGTTTTTGAATGTTCCATATGAATATCAGGAGGAGTTGATAAATGCATTTAATTATACATTAACAGGTACTTCTTTAATGATAATCTATTATTCTATTGGTGCAATTGCTTATGGAATGTTAAGTAGTAAATGTATCGGATTTATCAATTTGTTTGCAAATATATCAGGCTTAATTCTTACTGTTGTTTTTTTTAGATTAGAATATGGTCTTTTGTCTATAGGTTATGCTTCTTTGATAAGATCAATAATTTATATATTAGGAAGTATTTTATATATAACTTATCGTTTCGTTAATGAGAAAATTGGTTTTTCATTTGATCTTTTGTTAATGAAGGACTTTTTTAAGTTGTCATTTTATAATTTCTTTGGAAGTTTGGGGCAGAATCTATTGTCAAATATGAATTCTTTTATTTGTACGAAGTATATTTCCCCAATAGCCTCAGCTAATTTGAGGTTTTCTCAAACTGTACCAGATATGGGAAAAACTGTTGCTTTAAGAATTGTGTCTTCATTTGCTCCTTCTATCAGTAATTTGTATGGCGCTAATCAAAAGAAACAGCTTAAAACAATGATCTTTTTACTAACTCAAATATTGGTTTGGTTGTTGGGATTAGTTTTTGTTGGTTTTCTTTTTTTGAATGAATCATTTATATTGATATGGATTGGCGCTAATAATTATTGTGGAGGAATTTCTAATTTTCTTATAATCGTTTTGTTGATGTTATCTACTGTTAATAAAACAATCTCTCTAATTATATTTAATTTGGGTGATATTAAGATCAATAATTTAGTGCTGTTTTTTCAGGCTGTATTGTATTTTGCATTGATTATTCCAATAGCTTTATATTTTAAGATAAATGGTATTTTATTATTGTCAATTGGAATCGAATTCTTAGCATTTTACTTTTATTATGGGAGAAAAATTATAAATATTTTTGATTGTAAAGATGATGTGAAAAAGATATATCAAAATATCTTTCAAACAATACTTGTATGTGCTTTTGTGTATATTGTGTTGTTAGTGATTGATTATTTTCCAACTAATTGGATAAGCTTTTTGATGATAGTCCTCTTTATTTCATTATTTTATACATTATGTCTATGTTTAATATCAGTGGCTTTTAGACAAGCATGCTTTAAATTTATTTTGCGTTTTAGATGAAAAAAGTTATTTTTTCGGGAGGTCTTGGAAATCAAATGTTTCAATATGCATTTTATCTGTTTTTAAAAAAGAAAGGAATAAAGGCTGTTATTGATAATAGCCTTTATAGTGAATTTAAAATGCATAATGGATTTGAACTGATTAAAGTTTTTGATATCAAAGAATCTATTTATAGAACTTATTTTTTGAAAGTACATTTGATTTTTATAAAGTTATTGATGAAGATACCTCCTGTAAGGAAATTAAGTTGTAAAGATGATGTTATACCAATCGGTGATCATGAATTTGATCCTCCTTATGCGCGTTTTTATTTGGGCTATTGGCAGTCTAAAAAGATTGTAAATTATGTGATCGAGGAATTACGCGCACAATTCATATTTCGAAATATTCCTCAAATGACTATTGAAAAAGGAGATTTTTTGAGTTCAATAAATTCGGTTTCTATTCATATTCGTAGAGGAGATTATATGGGCATACCAGCGTATCAAGGGATATGTAATGAAATTTATTATGAAAGAGCTATTTCTTTTATGAAAGAACATTTTCTTAACCCTAGATTTTATGTTTTTTCAAATGATAGTATATGGGCAAAGCTATTTTTGGAGAAGTTCGATATTGATATGGAAATTATCGTTACTCCTCCTATATATAGCTATTGGGATATGTATTTGATGTCTAGATGTAGAAATCATATAATAGCTAATAGTACCTTTAGCTGGTGGGCAGCTGTTTTGAATATGAATAAAGATAAAATAGTTATTTCTCCAACAATATTCAAAAAAGATGAATGTATTGATATAATTTTTGATGATTGGGTGAAAATTTCAAATATTTAATTTAATATGAAGATATTGGTTACAGGAGGAGCTGGCTTCATAGGCTCCCATTTATGTGATTTATTAGTTTGCAATGACAATCAAGTAGTGGCTTTAGATAATTTGTCACGTGGTAGAAAAGAAAATATTATGCATCTTGTAGATGATGGCCATTTTTCTTTTATTCAAGAAGATCTATTAAATAGATCTAGTTTACGCCAAATTTTTATCCAAGAGGACTTTGATATGGTTTATCATTTGGCTGCTAATTCTGATATCCAAAAGGGAAGTCAAGATCCTACTGTTGATTATGACCTTACTTTTAATACTACTTTTAACGTTCTGCAATGTATGAAGGAGTTTAAGGTGAAAAAATTCTTTTTTGCTTCAACTTCTGCTATTTATGGAGAAACAAGTGATTGGCTAAAGGAAAATTATGGACCTTTATTACCTGTGTCAAATTATGGTGCTGCCAAATTAGCTAGTGAGGCTTTTATATCCGCTTTTAGTTCTATGTATAATATTCAGACATGGATTGCTAGATTTCCTAATGTGGTGGGTGAACGTTTTACACATGGGGTGATTTATGATTTTATTCATAAATTACAAAAAAATCCTAATGTACTTACTGTTTTGGGCGATGGTGAGCAAATTAAACCTTATCTCTATGTCAAAGATCTTATTGGTGGTATTTTATTTATCTGTAAAAATTCTCATGAAGAAATTAATATTTTTAATTTGGGGTCTACAACAAGAACTAAGGTAAAGGAAATTGCCCAGATGGTCATCGATGAAATGGGGCTTAGTGCAAGTATAGAGTATACAGGAGGAACTCGCGGTTGGATAGGAGATGTACCTGAATTTAGATATGATTTAACGAAGATAAATACTCTTGGATGGAGTGCGACTTATAACTCTAATGATTCGGTTCGAATAGCCATTCAAAAAGCTTTAGGAAAATGAAAGTTGTAATAATTGCGGGTGGTAAAGGAACTAGGATTGCTTCACTTAATAGTGAAATTCCTAAAGCTATGATTCCTATAAATGGTAAACCTGTTTTAGAATATCAGATTGAATTAGCTAAACGATATGGACATACTGATATTTTTCTGGTAATAGGGTATTTGGGAGATAAAATCCGTTCCTATTTTGGAAATGGAGAATCTTTTGGAGTGCAGATTAAATATTTTGAGGAGCATTCTCCTTTGGGTACTGCTGGTGCTTTGGCGGAATTGAGGAATGTCTTGACAGAGGATTTTTTTCTATTTTATGGAGATACTGTAATGGATGTTGCATTAGATAAGATGTATGCTTTTCATACAATACAGCAGGCTGATGCGACTTTATTCCTGCATCCTAATGATCATCCTTATGATTCTGATTTGGTTGAAATAGATAAGAAAGGAGTGATTATAGGTTTTCATTCCAAACCGCATCCTAAGAATTTTTTATATCGTAATCTTGTCAATGCAGCCTTGTACATTCTATCTCCTCGTTTACTACTCCATATTCCTCAGGGAATTAAGTCTGATTTTGGGAAAGATATATTTCCAAAAGTACTTACAGAAAATTTAAGATTGATTGGATATGTTTCTTCTGAGTATATAAAAGATATGGGTACTCCTGAGCGATATAAGAAAGTATGTAATGATGTATTGACAGGTAAAGTAGCTAGATTAAATAAAAAATATGCTCAAGCTGCTGTTTTTCTGGATCGAGATGGAGTCCTTGTAAAAGAAGTAGACTTACTCTGTAAGCCTGAGCAATTAGAGTTGTTAGAGGGAGCTGCTGATGCTATTCGTTATATTAATGAAAGTGGATATCTTGCTGTAGTTGTCACAAATCAGCCTGTTATAGCTAGGAATTTGTGTTCAATAGAAGAATTGGAATTTATTCATAAAAAAATGGAGACACTATTAGGATTTGAACACTCCTATTTGGATGCTATTTATTATTGTCCGCATCATCCAGATAAAGGCTTTCCTGAAGAACGTAAAGAATATAAAATAAAATGTACTTGTCGTAAACCTAATCCAGGTATGTTGTTACAAGCTGCACAAGATCTAAATATTAACCTTAAGAAATCCTATATGATTGGAGATCGTGACAGTGATATTATAGCTGGGCAAAATGCGGGAGTGAGTGCCTCTATATTGATTGAACGTAATAAACCTTTTGCCCTTCTCAATGCTCTTCGCAATTTTATTAAATAATTTATGATTATATCTCGTACCCCTTTTCGAATCTCATTTGCAGGTGGTGGATCAGATCTTTCATCTTTTTATAGTCAGCAAATGGGCGCTGTGCTTAGTACATCAATAAATAAATATGTGTATATAGCCATTCATCCTTTTTTTGATTCCCGGAAAATTCAGTTGAAATATTCAAAGACAGAGTTGGTATCATCATTTGACGAAATTCAGCATCCTATTTTTAAAGAAGTATTAAAGATGAGTGATTTAACAGGAATAGATCTGAATTCTATAGCGGATATTCCTGCTGGGACTGGATTAGGATCTAGTAGTGCATTTACAGTTGGCTTGTTGAATGCGATCTATGCTTATAAATATAAGGCAGTAGGAAATGAAATGCTTGCAAAGCTGGCTTGTGAAGTGGAGATTGAGCGATTGAAAAGTCCTATTGGTAAGCAGGATCAGTATGCTGCGGCTTGTGGTGGTTTAAATCTGATTTCATTTTATCCGGATGAAACTGTTAATGTAGAGAAAATAATAATGGATCCTCATAAAAAGCAGGAATTAGAAGATAATCTTATTATGATTTATACGGGAGGGACACGTTCTGCAAATTCAATACTAAAAGAACAAAATAGAGAAATTTTAGAGAAGGATAAATTTAATAATCAAAAGGCTATGGTAAAGTTAGCTTTTGATCTTAAGAGATCTCTTGAAGATAATAATATCGATGATTTTGGGCAGTATCTTCATGAAGGATGGTTACTTAAGAAAACTTTAACCGGCTCTATCTCTAACTCTTTTGTAGATGATATTTATGATTTAGGTCTAAAGTCAGGAGCTTTAGGTGGGAAATTACTAGGAGCTGGCGGTGGTGGTTTTATTCTATTTTACTGTCCAAAAGGTATACAGGAAAATTTCCGAAAAAAAATGTCTCAATTTACAGAAATTGATTTTAGGTTTGATAATTATGGATCAAAAATTATATATGTAGGAGATAGATAATATGGATTACAAAAATGATATAATAGTTTATTTCAACAAGCTAAAAAAAACTATTGATAATATTTCTCTTGAAGAGTTAAATGCGTTGATGAATATTTTGGTCGAAGCCAAGGATGCAGGACGAACTGTATTTATCATGGGAAATGGAGGGTCATCTGCTACAGCCTCTCATTATGTTTGTGATTTTAATAAAGGAGTTTCTTTTGAACATAATAAGAAGTTCAAATTTGTATGTTTGAATGATAATATACCTTCTCTTATGGCCTATGCAAATGATTTATCTTTTGAAGATATTTTTATTGAACAATTGAAAAATTTTTTTCAGCCTAATGATGTTGTTATAGGAATTTCGGGTTCTGGAAATTCTAAAAATGTTTTGAGAGCTATTGAATATGCAAATATCAATAGAGGGATTACAGTTGGACTGACTGGGTATGATGGAGGAATATTGAAAAAAATAGTCCAATATAGTGTACATGTCCCCGTTAATGATATGCAAATAACAGAAGATATTCATATGGTGCTAGACCATTGTATGATGAAAATATTAAGTAATAATAAGTGTTAGCAATGAATATAGCTCCATTAGTTTCTGTTATAATGCCATCTTATAACAGTAAAAAGTATATAAAGAAAGCTATTGACAGTGTATTAGAACAGACTTATTCTAATTTCGAGCTAATTATTGTAGATGGTAATTCTACTGATGGCACTTTAGATATTTTGGATGAATACAAAAAGCAAGATAGAAGAATAAAGGTTATTCAAGATGAGGGTCGTGGGATTGGAGCGGCTTTACAATTAGGCTGTCAAATTGCTTCTGGTAAGTTCATTGCTAGAATGGATTCTGATGATATTGCTATTAATACACGTTTTGAGAAGCAATTAAAGATATTCCATTCTATACCTAACCTTATTTTAGTTGCGAGCCCTGTGATTTATATAAATGAGGATGATTCTATAGTTGGTTATAGTTTTCCCTATACAAATAAGAGAATTATACAAGAGAAGGTTTATTTAATAGCTCACCCTACTGTAATGATGAAGAAAGATGCGTATGTAAAAGCTGGCGGATATCAACCTTTACTTAGAGCTGAAGACTATTTTCTTTGGAATAGAATGAGGCTAATGGGGGAGTTTTATATATTTAAAGAACCACTTATTAAATATAGATTATTGCAAGATTCTTTGTCACACACATTAGATGATAACTTTAATAAAAAATTGGGGAGGAAATTAGAGTCATATTTTATAAAACCTATTATTTCAGAAATTGATATAATTGAAATAAATGATTTTATAAGTACAAATTTACCTAAAAATAGAATCATCTCTCACATGTCATCTAAAAGGAAAATTCGGTTGTTTTCTTTCCTGAAAATTATATTTAAATTTCTACCGTTGAATATTTTTGTTGTAAAATTTGTTATTTCCATAAAAAATGTGTTTGGCTTTTTATATGTTAAATAAAAAACACTTGATGTTTATCAATTAACTACGTTCTACTAAAAACGATTTCTATATTAGTATTAGGATGTATCGTATGATTTGAACTTTTGGAAGAAATAGCTTGATGAGCAATTAATATTCCTAGGAAGGTGTCTTATATCTTTTGGAGAGTGCATTCATGGAAAGAAATGGAAGGCAAGAGGCTTGATTATAGAATAGTGCTAGTGTTGTATTGGGACTAAGAGGCATTTATTATATGAATCATTATGGAGTTGGATTTTTTATTTTGAAAAAGCTTATTTTAAAATAGTAAACTAATGATACCTAAAATTATACATTATTGTTGGCTGAGTAAGGAGAAACAATCTCCATTTATTCAAGGTTGTATTCGTTCTTGGCGAAAGATTATGCCAGATTATCAAATCATTTGTTGGGATGTAAATAGATTTGATCTTAATTTGTCACCTTTTGCTAAAGAGGCGTATGAAAAAAGAAAATGGGCTTTTGCTGCTGATTATATTAGATTATTTGCATTATATAATTATGGCGGGTTTTATTTAGATTCTGATGTGAGAGTTTTCAAACGTTTTGATGCATTTCTAAATCATGGATTTGTATCTTCAATTGATATTCAGCAAGGGTTGGAAGGTCATTTAGATTTTGGTATTCAGGCTGCAATAATGGGAGCCGAGGTACATAATCCTTTTGTTAAAGATTGTTTGTCGTATTATGAAAATCGTCACTTTATTAAAGAAGATGGATCTTTATCTATAAAACCTATTGCTCCTGATATTATTGCAATGTATGCTGATAAATATGGCCTTAAAAGGATAAACCAATTCCAGCTTTTAGAACCAAATATCGCAATTTATCCAGCGTCTGTTTTTGCAGGACATCCTATTTATTGGACTAAACAATCGGTCGCAATGCACTTCTGTAATAATAGTTGGATTCCTAAATCTAGAATTCATAAATTAACCTCATATTTATATAATAATTACAGGTTGCCAATGTTATTAAAGAAAATATATTTTAGATTGAGAAGATTTTATATAAATGTGTGACAAATTAATTTGATGTTATAAAATGTTACTTGTGTGTCGTGTAATTTAAAATTTATATATAAAAGAATTCTAAGAAGTTGTGAGGAAATTATGCTGTCAAAAATGTATCCATAGGGATTATACTAGCATTATAAACAAGAGAATTAAGATTTCGACTGCAGTATATAGCTAGCTTTTAATGAGAATTAATAAATCATTGTATCCTAAAAAATGATGTGTTGAGTATTGATAATATGTATTAAGGAATAGGACAGATATTCTATTGTTTTATTTATGGAAGATTTTTTGAGTGCTGTAGTTTTGATAGCATCTTCTACCGTTCTTATTTTTATGAACGTTTTTTTTTGGAATGTATGTAGTAAATTAGTGTTGAAAACATCTTCTAATACCTTTTTTGCTGATTTATTGTTTTCACTTTTTTGTTTACGTATTATATTATATTATGTATTGCCTACTATAACTCATTTACTTTTAAATTGGAAGAATCAAAATATAGATAGAGTTCTACCTTCAGAGATTTCAACTGTATACATGGTAGAGGTGTTTTCACATTTTATTTATTATATTACATTTTATATTCTTTGTAAAAGGAATAAGAAGGATTTATCTTTGATTATACGAGTTGATAAGACTCTAAAAAAAATTATGTTGGGGATTTTATTATTGTATGTTTGCTTTTTATTAAATAATACTCAAATAATTTCTTTGTCTTTTTGTGACTCGTTATGGATGTTTGAACCATTGATTTCTGTTATTGGATCTGTTGCTTGTTTTTTTATTGTGGCTATTGGAAGCCGTTATTGGGGTAATACACTTTTTGTTATAGCTTGTTTGGTTACGTTGGTATATTTGCTTATTGGATTTGCGAGTGGCATCAGAGGTAAATTGTTTTGGCCAGTGTTTTGGGTACTTTTTTGTGCTTATAGTTTGAATCGTTCTAATTTAAAGAGAATGTTATTGATTTCTGTGATTTTACTGGGAGCGCTAGGACTTTTTCAAGGTGGAATGACATTTATCCGAAGTAATAAGAGCCTCGATATAATAGAAATCATACAGTCAATAAATAATTCAAAAAATGATGGGGAAAGAAGCTTATTAGATGAAATTGATTTTAGATTTGGTGCACTAACTCATTATAGTACAGGTTTCTATCGGATGGTTGATCGTGGCTATATGGCAGGTTGGAATCCTATATTGAATTCTTTATATTCACCAATTCCAAGAAGTTTAATGGAAGATAAACCAGTTCCATGTAGTGTAGATGGTGATTTGTATTCTATGGGAATGTATAAAACTCAAGCTGAAATAACGCATATAGATACTAATATGGTTGAATTCTCAACTGCAGCCCATGCATATTGGGAACTTCATATTTTTGGACTTATTTTATTCAGTATTATTCCTGCTATATATGTTTTTTTATCAATAAAATTATTTCGTCAGTTTGCTTTATTAGCCCCGTGCTTTTTAATGGTAGTTTTTAAACCATGGGGATATAATGATCCTAAAATCTGGGTTTCGGAAATTTTTTTGCAATTATCTCAAGTGATAATTCCTACTTTGTTTATTCTTTTGTTTTATTCTTCTATAAGAAAAAGAACTTGTAAATAATGTTGTTAATTGATGCTGTTTACATTAATAATAGCGGTGGATTAGAATTGCTATTTACTTTAATCTCAAAACTTGAAAGTTTGGACATTGATGTTCATTATTTATTAGATAGTCGTTGTGAAAAAACATTGTATAGTAAGATAGTTAGAGGAAGATATTCATTTTCTGATCCATCTATGATACAACGGTTTGCTTTTTATCTTCATCATAGAAACACCTTTAGTAAGATATTGTGTTTTGGAAATGTTCCACCACCAATAAAAGTAAATGCAATAGTTTATACTTATTTTCATAATATTAATTTATTGAATATTCCTTTTAAACATTTATCTAAAAAAGAAGGTGTTATAACTAAGTTAAAGCAAATAATTATTCGATTATGTAGTGTGAATACTGATTATTGGTTGGTTCAAACAATAAATATGCAAAAAAATATGCAATGTATGTTTGATAAACCATTGACAAAGATATTCCTCTATCCTTTTTGGCAAAGTTACGGCACTTCTATTAATGAAGCATTCTGTCGAAGAGATTATGTATATGTAGCCAATTATACTCCTACTAAGCAGCATTTTTTACTGATAAAAGTATGGGAGAAGTTACATGAATTAGGCTTCAATTTAACTTTGCACTTAACTTTATCAAATTATCCAATTGATTTAGAACAAGAACTAGAAAAGGCTCTAAAAAATGGAGTGAAGATTATTAATCATGGATCATTGGAAAAAAGTAATATTCAAAAGTTATATAATTGTTCTAAAGCTACAATATATCCGTCATTAAATGAGAGTTTTGGACTTGGAATCATAGAGGCTTTAACTGCAGGATGTGATGTGATTGGTCCAGATTTACCTTACATACATTCTGTTTGTATACCTTCTGTTGTTTTTAGTTCATTTGAAGTAGATAATGTCGTTAATGCTATTATTGATTATGAACGTGGATGTGGACAAAAATCTCAATTGACAATAACTAATAATTTATCAGGTTTAGTAGATTTATTAATTTAAACTATGTCCCTTTTTAAAGACAAGACCCTTTTAATTACCGGTGGAACAGGTTCTTTCGGTAATGCTGTATTGAAAAGATTTTTGGATTCCGATATCAAAGAGATCCGTATCTTTTCCCGTGATGAAAAGAAGCAAGACGATATGCGCCATCACCTTCAAAATAAGAAGGTGAAATTCTACATTGGTGATGTACGTGATAAACGTTCTGTGGATGGAGTGATGAATGGGGTGGACTATATTTTCCATGCTGCTGCACTGAAACAGGTTCCCTCTTGTGAGTTTTTCCCTGTTCAAGCTGTTCGGACAAATGTATTAGGTACTGAGAATGTGCTTGATTCAGCCATCGAGCATGGAGTCAAGAATGTAGTTGTGCTCTCGACGGATAAGGCTTGTTATCCTATCAATGCCATGGGGATCAGTAAGGCCATGATGGAAAAGGTCGCTATTGCTAAAGGACGTCAAATGGGAGAGGGTGGTCAAACTACCATCTGCTGTACCCGTTATGGCAATGTGATGGCAAGCCGCGGATCAGTGATCCCTTTGTGGGTGGAGCAAATGAAGGCCGGCAAGGATATCACAATAACCGATCCGAACATGACCCGTTTTATGATGACACTGGATGATGCAGTTGATCTGGTGATTTATGCTTTTCAGCATGGGCATAATGGCGACTTGTTTGTCCAAAAAGCACCTGCAGCTACTCTTGATACCTTAGCCCGTTCTTTAAAGGAACTTTACAAAATAGATACCCCCGTACGTGTTATCGGTACACGCCATGGTGAGAAACTTTATGAATCATTAGTGACTCGTGAGGAAATGGCCAAGGCGGAAGATATGGGTAATTATTATCGGATACCTTGTGATGCCCGTGATCTTAATTATGATAAATATTTTGTGGAAGGCCAAGAGAAGGTCTCTAAATTCGAGGACTACCATTCACATAATACCCATCGTTTGGATGTGGACGGTATGAAACAGTTGTTATTGAAACTTGATATGATAAAGGAGGATGTATGCTTAAAGTAATGACGATTGTCGGAACTCGTCCTGAGATCATAAAGTTGAGTCGTGTGATGGCTGAGTTGGACAAATACACTGAACATATTATGGTCCATACCGGTCAGAATTTCGATTATGAACTGAATGAAATCTTTTTTCAGGAACTTCGCATCCGTAAGCCAGACTATTTTCTGGATGCTGCCGGAAAGAATGCCGCAGAGACGATAGCCAATGTAATCCGTAAATCGGATGAATTGATGGACCAAGTGAAACCGGATGCTTTATTGTTGTATGGTGATACTAATAGCTGTATTTCCGTGATTTCCGCAAAACGGCGTAAGATTCCTATTTTTCATATGGAGGCTGGTAACCGCTGTTTTGACCAGCGTGTTCCTGAAGAGATCAATCGTAAGATTGTGGATCATTTGAGTGATATCAATATGCCTCTTTCAGAGCATGCACGTAAATACTTGCTGGCTGAAGGGTTACGTCCGGAGACCGTGATCAAAACCGGATCGCCAATGACAGAGGTTTTGATCTATCATAAGGCGGAAATAGAAGAGAATGATGTTTTAGAAAAAGAGGGGTTGAAAAAAGGTGATTACTTTATTGTAAGTACGCATCGTGAGGAAAATGTGGATTCCGAGAAGAACTTTTCCGACCTGCTTTCTTCTCTGAACGCCATTGTGGACAAATATCATAAAAAGGTGATTGTTTCCACCCACCCCCGTACCCGCAAAAAGTTGGAATCTATTGGCTTTATTAATTCCAATCCGATGATTGAGTTTATGAAACCTTTTGGCTTCATGGAGTATATCAAACTTCAACAGAATGCTTTTTGTGTTATTTCTGACAGTGGTACGATCACGGAGGAATCTTCTATTCTTCATTTTCCGGCTATAACTATCCGTCAGGCACACGAGCGACCTGAAGGTATGGATGAAGGGACGCTGATCATGACCGGATTGAATAGTGACCGTATTCTGGAGTCTATCGAAATTGTAACTTCCCAGTATGCAGAAGGTGCAGACGTAATTCACTCTATTCCTGATTATGCTTCGGATAATGTATCTAAAAAAGTAGTCCGTATCATTCTTTCCTATACAGATTATATCAACCGTACGGTTTGGCATAAAGAAATCTAGTTCCTGTTTTTTATTTTTTATGGTTAAAAAGAAGATTCTGTTGTTCGGCGCCACAGGTATGGCCGGGCATATGGCTTATTATTATCTACAATGTACGGGGAAATACGATCTTGTGAATGTAGTTTATCGTACCCAATTGACTGATGATAGTATTGTTGTGGATGTGACGGATGGGGATGCTGTCAGTCGGCTCGTTCGTGAAGTCCGTCCTGATTTTATCCTGAATTGTATTGGCGTATTGATAAGAGGTTCCAGAGAACATCCGGACAATGCTATTCTGATAAATGCATGGTTCCCTCATTTGCTCAAGAAACTGTCGGATGAAGTGGGAGCAAAGTTGATTCATATCAGTACGGATTGTGTTTTCTCCGGTAAAAAAGGTAACTATTCAGAAACTGATATCCGGGATGCTGACGATGTTTATGGTCGTAGCAAAGCACTCGGTGAGATAATCAATGACAAAGATCTGACAATCCGTACTTCTATCATAGGTCCTGAATTGAAGGAGAATGGCGAAGGCTTGTTTCATTGGTTTATGCATCAGCATGGTTGTGTGAATGGTTTCCAGACTGCTATTTGGGGAGGTGTGACCACTCTGGAATTGGCGAAAGCCATTGATGTGGCCATCGATCAGGGAGTAACCGGTTTAATACAACTGAGTAATGGCCTTGGTATAAGTAAATATGATTTGTTACATCTGTTTTCCCGTATATGGCACAAACGAGATGTTGAGATCCTGCCATTTGATGGAAATGGAATTGATAAGTCGATCGCAAAGTCCGCAAGATTTAGTTATGTTGTACCCGGATATGAAGAGATGCTTCGGGAACAATATGATTGGATGCAGAATAAACAGGAGCTATACCGAACTCTATATTTATGAAAATATTATTGGTTTCCCAATACTTCTGGCCAGAGACATTTCGTGTTAATGATTTGGCGCAAGAGCTTGTATTACGGGGTAACGAAGTGACAGTCTTAACAGGAAAACCTAATTATCCTCAAGGGGCTATTTATAAGGGATATAGCTTTTGGGGCTATAAAAAAGAATATTATAAAGGTATTGAACTGATTCGTGTTCCGTTAATACCTCGTGGTAAAGGTTCAGGGTTGCGTTTGGCATTGAATTATTTGTCTTTTGTATTGTTTTCTTGTTTATATATACTTTTTCATAAGCGAAAGTTTGATGTTTCTTTAACATTTGCAATTTCTCCTATTACTCAGGTGTATGCAGCTCTACTTCACAAAAAGCTGTTTGGTAGCCGTGCTTATCTTTGGGTTCAGGATTTGTGGCCTGAAAGTGTGTCCGCTGCGGGTAAGATGAATTCTGGTTTAGTATATCGGATGTTAACTAAGATGGTACAAAGTATCTATCAAAAAGTCGATGGGATTTGTATACAGTCGGAAGCCTTTAGTCAGTCCATACTGCAAAAAGGAGATTATAAGCATAAAATTAGTTATATTCCTAACTGGGCTGAAGATTTGTTCACTGATGATTCTTTGATTAATAAGGAACATTTTAAGTCGTTGATCCCTGATGGATTTGTTGTAATGTTTGCTGGTAATATAGGAGAGGCCCAAGATTTTGATTCAATATTGAAAGCTGCTATTCGGACCAAAGAGTATAAAGATATTAAGTGGGTAATTGTTGGCGATGGACGAAAAAAAGAGTTTGTAGAGCAGCAAGTTAAAGAGTTGAATTTATGTGATACTGTTTTTTTATTAGGACGCTATCCTTTGGAAGACATGCCGGATCTATTTATTCATGCAGATGTAATGCTTGTCTCTTTAAAAGACCAGAATATTTTCTCTTTAACTATTCCATCAAAGATACAATCTTATATGGCTTTTGGAAAACCTATTATTTCTATGATAAATGGTATTGGTAATGAAATAATAAAGGAGGCAAACTGCGGCTTTACAGCTAATGCCGGAGATTTTGAATCGTTGGCAAACAATGTGAAAAGATTATCTCGAATGGATAAAAATATGCTGTATGAAAAAGGGAGAGCCGGGAAGGAATATTATCAATTATTTTTTGCAAAGAAAAAGATAATTGATAATTTAATAGAAGTTTTTCAATCTGAGTGATTTATTTTAATAATGGAATTAAATGAATATTCTTATTACAGGGGCTTATGGATTTGTAGGCACTAATCTGATTAATAATTTAAAAATTAAACACAACCTTTACGGACTTGATATTGTGTGTCCGACAAGAGAAGGTGTACTGAAAACATTTTGTTGGAAAGATATTGATCCAGAGTCATTCCCATTACAAACTCTCTCCCAATTTGATGCAATCATTCATCTTGCCGGAAAGGCTCATGATACGAAAAACCAATCAG